>Ga0209033_1001068_pt1 | contig 15909 bp, 6 predicted proteins | sample LauGreFa1BDMLBDN_2_FD_188218 | JGI IMG/M metagenome (GOLD analysis project Ga0209033, IMG submission 188218) | Freshwater lake microbial communities from Lake Michigan, USA - Fa13.BD.MLB.DN (SPAdes) (version 2) | ecosystem: Environmental > Aquatic > Freshwater > Lake | place: Lake Michigan, USA...
TGCCTGCTTCGGGCCTTGCTCCGCGATCACCTTCACGAGGAGGATTTGCAGGGCCTGCTTTGCGTTCGCCTTCGGGTCTTCCTGCTTCGGGCCTTGCTCCACGATCACCTTCACGAGGAGGATTAGCTGGGCCTGCTCTTCTGCTCGGGTTAGCGGCATTCTTCATAAAGGTTTGAAATTTTTCTTCCCCAATAGTATCGCGTATAGCTTTCATTGTCGATTGTTGAACCTCGCGCATTTTTTCCTCCCGAGCTGCGAGGATACTTTCTACCTTGGCTCGCTCATCCTTATTTAAATTTAACTCATTTAAAAAACGATTTTTAGCATCAGGGCCAGCTTCAGGCCTTCCACCTTCGGGGCGCGTACCTCGTTCACCTTCACGAACAGGATTAGCTGGAGCAGGACTTCTCGTTCCCTCTTTTCCTTTATTATCGGCGGGTCTTTCATTAGTAGATCGAGGTGCCGGGGCTGCATTTTTATCTTGTTCGCGCCTTGACTCTTGGGCTACGAGAACGCCAAAAAATGAGCATGCAGCCAAGGGCAAAACAAAAGCAAACACTTTACGGATGATTGAGAAAGATTTCATAGGTATTCCTTTTTGTACCGGGTGGGAAATTCATTCATTAACAAGAAGCAAATACGAGAGTGTTATAATAATCAAAATATGATAATCAAACTACACCAAATTAAACTCATCATAAGAAACAAATTAAAGCCCCATTTAGAACATTATCTACATGTGGATTATCAAGATAGTACTTATTATTTTTGACGGGGAGAATCTGGACCTTGATTTTGTGGAGGCCTTTCAAATTTACCTTTACGATCGCCCTCTGGTTTATCAGTTTCAGGGCGGACCTTAGGATCGCCTTTAGGCCTGTCTGCTTCGGGACCAACTTTCCGATCGCCTTCGGGCCGCTTATTTTTATCACCTTCACGAGATGATCCGCCTTTACCATAACCACTTTTACGATCCCCTTCGGGTCTGCCAGTTTCTGGCTTGCCTGCTTCGGGCCTTGCTCCACGATCGCCTTCACGGGGCGGACCGCCGGGGCCGGCTTTTCTATTCATGTCTTGAGGATTCATTTTCCCCCAGCCACCCATGCCGGGCATTCCTTGTGGGCCACCAAATGGCATACCACCTCGTTGCATCATCATATTTTTTTGCATTGTAGAACGGCCAATTTCCATCATCACATTTCTTGCTGCGACTGCAGTTGCTGCATCTTTACTTTCGGTCATTTCCTTAAGTGAAAACATTGCAGCAGGCCCTACACTAACCAATGCTCTTCTAGCACTGTTGCGAATATCATCATTTCTATCAGTCATTTTTTCAGCGAGGATTTTGATCCATGCTTCAAGTTCCTTATCAGGCCTTGGGGGAGTCATATTTGGATTTATAAAACCCTTACCGCCCATACCAGGAATGGGGCCTTTGTTAAAATCACGGGGTCCATTATTGTTGGCCCCGGGAACTCCTGGACGATCTTGCCCAGGCCGTTCTGCGGGAGAATTATTTTTACTTTGATCACGCTTTGGTTCCTGTGCACCAAGAACACCAAAAAGCGACAATGCTGTTAATGGAAGCACCAATACTAGACCACAACAAATTTTTGTGTACGAACTCATGATTATTCCTTTACTTAGAAAATACATTAGGAATTTCGGACTTAGGCAGGTGGTAAGGTAACCAAAACCTAAAAACCAGTCTACAACGAAAGGAGCTTACCAAATGAAGCATTAAAAGATGATGAGTTATTAAAAATAATAAGGAGACTTTTCACTTATTTTATTAGCTAAATAAGCACAGGGAGAAACCCTTTCACCCAAATAGGCATATTTGTTGATGAGAGAAATTATTTTATCCCAGCCTTGTATTTGAGCCCATTTGAAAATCCCACCCCATTCCTTGGGGAAACCCAAAGTTAGATTCAAAGCTAAATCAACTATATCAGGGGTTGGTACAATATTCTCCCCAAGAATCCTATTCGCTTCAACAAACAAAATAATCAAAAGCCTATCCATGATTTCCTCATCGGACAAACTTAAGGAACCCTTTTGAAGGGGCTTTAACATTTCAAGTAATAAAGGGTCTTCAGATTTTTCGTCAGTATCTGAATATTTGTAATACCCAAGTTTGTTTTTCTGGCCTAAACGCGCTTTCTCCAACAACCATTTATTGATGGTTGGAGGCGGGAAACGGCCTCCCAAATTCTTGTCTATGATCGTATTAAGATACACAAGATTATCGATTCCTGTTAAATCTGAAAATTCAAAAATCCCCTTAGGAAACCCAAATCGAATGGTAGCTTCATCCACCGAATAAGGGTTCATCCCTTCAACAACAACTTCTTGCGTTTCTCTCAATAAAACCAACAACAATCGATTTGTTAAAAATCCAGGCGAATCTTTTACTACGATGGGCACTTTCTGAAGCTTAATGCACAAACCAACTAAAGTAGCAACGCATTCATCACTGGTAAGATCGGTGCGAATTATTTCAACCATGTTGGGGTGAATCAATGGTGGGCAAAAATGAAGGCCCGCAAAATTAGTTGGATCCTTTAATTGCGCTGCAAGTTTCTTCAGCGAAATACTCGCAGAATTAGAACAAATAATCGTTCCTTCAGAAACCATGGAATCCAATTGATGCAATAATTCAACCTTGGCATCTTCATTTTCAATAATTGCCTCAAGAATTACCTTGCGGTCTTTTATCGATTCCAAAACTGTTGATGTGCTTAACCGACCTAGAATTTGCAACAATTCCTCGATAGAAAGAGCAGCCATTCGCAATTTGGAATGCAACTGCTTCATGATTGCAGTGGTCCCCAACCCCAAATTAAATGGGGCAACATCAATCAAAAGTGAAGGAACACCCCGCTTTGCCATCAGCAATGCAAGCGATGGCCCAATAGCTCCGGAACCAATGACCCCAACATTATTCAAATAGTTGGGGATTACTGCTTCCCCAATTTGTTTTAAATGGACAATTTCACTGCGTGTTTCTTCAAGAGTGAAACTATTCCTCACAAAATTAGATTTCCACGCAACAACAAAAGCCTCCACGTTGGAAGCCTGTGAATCAACAGCGGATTGGCAGCAAGAGTTTACGAAAAAATTGATGACACTTTTTTTTCCGCTCTCATTTTGAACAAACGACTTACTTAAAAACTTTGCCCTAACCAACTCGCGTTGCTCCTGCGAAATCAGAGCAGCAGAAGTCTTTGCGATTCTGCGGGTTTTCCAAGCTTGGCTTACAAAAAGCTTCTTGACCAAATTAGTTGCGTTAGTTACTAAGAAATCAGAATTGATGATTTCATCAAGAATATTTTTATTCATCATGCTCGAAGCGGAATAAGTAGAACCGCTGGCAATCATTTCCAAAGCGTTATCAATACCACAAATCCGGGGCAATCGGCATGCGGTCCCCAGCACGGCAGGGATGCCCATATTAATTCCAGGCAAACTAAAAGTAGTCAAACGATTATCACAACCAATCCGATAATCAAAAGCTAAGATAAACTCAAACCCACTCCCAACACATGGCCCGTTGACACCCACTACAGTAGGAAAAGGCATTGTTTCAAGCAAATTCAAGCAAGCGCTCGCAGTGTTTAATAAATTGGTTTCATATCCTGGGTTGTTATTTTTAGCCCGAATTTCTTCCCAATGATAATCACAAAAAAAACAATCATCCTTGGAACTTGTAAAAATAAGCCCCTTAAGATCTGTTCTTTTCTGCAAAGAAACTAACATCTTTGCTAGCTGATTGAAAAAATCCTCAGAACAATAATTCTGTTGTGATTCTTGCTGATCCCATTGCAGCATCGCAATGTTGCCATCGGCTATTCCCAAATCCAAACCCGAATTTTGTGAACTATTAAAATCAATCATCAAATTACTTTCATTTAAATTAATTGCAGACTTTGAATGAACGACTTTCTAAAAAAGAGCAAAACAAAGATTCTGCCTACAATCCCTAAAACAAAACATGCTAATACTACAATCGTTAACCCAAGAAACAAATAAGACCCAATGCCCAGAAATAAAACCTGTTCAGGCCATGTTATTGCTAATATTTTATGAAACTTACTTAAAGAACTTAAATAATAAACTAAAAATATCAACCCAATCCAAATAGCAATGCCCCAAGAAGCATTCAGAAACCCCGGACTGCGCCTTAAAATCATGGTTAAATCTGGTAGTTTTTTACCTGCTAATAATTCAACTATTTTCGGATTAAACACTTTATCAGTTAAATTTGAAATTTCATTAAAAGGCTTTTTATCTTCGTTAATCTCAGCTTTTTCCATAATTGACTGATAATTTAATTCTATTGCTGATTCCCTGTTTTTTAGCAAAAGCTCTTCCTGCCAATTACTTAATTCCATTCCGTTTTCGGTAAGTGACTCCAAGGCCTTTGCCCTTGCTATAACTTGAAAAAACAAATCCTGAATTGGTTGTAAGTTGGATAAATCTTGCGATCGTATTTCAGCTTCTTTTGCAATACTTTTTGAAATTTCCAGCAAAGACTTTGCCAGATTCTCCATAGCCGCAAGTTCTTGCGTATATAAGGCAGATGATTTGACTTTCCAAGATTGAAAAGGCTGAGTCCCTACTATCAATGTTTTTCCAAAAGCAGAATTGGAATTATATACAGGCACATTATTTAAGAAATCGGCCCATAGCAAATCACCCTTCAAAAGTTGAAATGTAATTTTTAATTTTTGAAACCCAATCTTCGATGATTTGAAAACATAAATTTGGTCTTCCCCAACATTTTCAGGATAAATAAGGGAATCATCCAGATGACAGGAAATAAATTCTGAATGGTTAGGTAACAATACTTGAAACGATCCTAAAGCTGGAAAATAAACCCAGAACACTGATGTTCCCTTGATTGAACCATTTTTCTGGGTTTCACCATGAATGATATTATGGATTACGATCGGTGATTCTTCAGAATTAAATTTTTGGTTTCTCAAGCGAACATTAAGGGTCCAGGTTTTTGCATTTACTTTGTAGAAATCTGCAGGATTATTACCAACCTTTTTCCTTAACATCGCAATTTCTGCAACAGTAGTCCCATTTGCAACTTTTGCCAATCCTTGCATATTTTCTAAACTTAATTCTTCATTAGGCACGCCTATCCATGAAATTAATGATTCGACACCTTTCAAATTCCACATCGGAACTTTCATTGTGCCATTAGATAATGGCTTACTAATATCGCAGGAAATACTGAAATTAATGAGGCCTTTCTTTTGCGATTCTGGAATGATCAAAGACCATTTCCGAATATTTTCCTGATTACTCAAAGGCTCTAATTTTATGTTGGGTGGCAATTCAAATTTTAAATCCTCATCTTCCCAACCCCTGATGGAAAATTCATAAATTGAAACATCATTATTTGTCCTATTTATTTCTACATCAAGCCTAGCTCTGGTGATTAACTCTTTTTGCTCAAACCATAGAAGTATGTTTGCACTACCTGAAGATAATGAAGGTTTGATTTCAAATTGAGCCTGATAGTTTTTTTCATTCGAGGTTAGGGCCAAGGGGTTAGAGGTGTCACTAAATCCTTTAAGATTAAGTGGTTTCAAATTAATGTTGGTGTCGTGTGATAAAACAATATTACTGGTTGTTTTTGTTGCAAAAAGAAAGTTGGACCTTGGAACTTCAATAATGGGGGTACTAGCACCTGTTAACCCGGTAGCTAAAATATCAGCAATAAAAGAAACTTCTTTAGCAGGTTTTTCTAACCATATTATTACTTTAGTTCCATTTTGTGCCCAAGATTGAATTCCATCGCCTACGAGTTTAGTAACTATGTATTTGGCTTGGCCATCAACTTGCCATTCCACAAATAAAATATCAGGAAGAGTACTTTTTAATGATGCGTTAATTAAAAACTGACTGGACTTCGATTGAAAATGGCCTTTGATTGATTGAATCGCATCGAATTTAAAATGAGAAGGAGATATATCCAAAGTAAGCACAGGAGGATTGTTGGGTTCTCTGCGAAAAGAATAGGCAAAAGCAAGGGATTCAGATTCAGGTTTCTCGGTTTCAGGCCAAAAAGGAGCAAAATTTTTACTACTAATACCCGTCAACCTGAGAGGCAGAATCTGTCTGTTGATATTACAGTTTATGGATTTGTATGCAAGAAAACTTCCACCCTCTATAAAAACTCCAACCGGGGTCGGAACTGGAACTTGCCAGCGTGTTGCCATACCATTCATTGGGATAAAAAACGCACTAATCTGCATGCTCCCTGAAATTCTCCTAGAAAAATTCATGGTAAGCCTTTGACCAACAGGCGTTGGTTTTAAATTCCAATTAATCAATGTCACAGGGGTTTGGCCTTGTCGAATAATTGGATTAAGAGTGGAAGGAATTAAATTAGGTGGGAGGTCTACTTCGAAAAAATCAGTTCCCGCTTCTGGAATTTGCAAATCCCAAAAAGCTTGCATTCTACTTGAATCAAGAGAGATATCCCAGATATACGCTTCTTTAATCAAAGGCTTAGATTTTGGAGGTAAAGGCCCGTTGCTCCACTTTAAATTCAGAGGTCCCAAAACTTTCCCTAGGTCGGCATTTAATCGAGTTAAGTTTCCAGATCGAACAACCAAAGACGCGCCCAAACTTCCTGCAAGTGTTGGTTGCTCTACATTTGCTGGTAGCGCGCATTGAAAAAAATTAATGGGCGATACAGGAAGCCTGAAAGTCGCAGTTCGTTCTGCAAATTTTTCAGAAACGCCAACTTTAAATTCACCCTTTAAAACATAATCTCCTTTTTTAGTGATCGGCAAAACCAAACTCCCATTTGCCTTAACGACCGGATAAGCAGGGAGATCATTCAAAAACATTTTGTCAGTAAGCCAACCCCCGGAAACAGGAATTTCCAAGTTGGAAAACCCGGTAGCATGAACATTCCAAATTACCTTGAAGTTAATGCTGTTATCAACTGCTGACCCCTCATATTGCGCTTTCGTGATAAACGCTTTTCCCTCTGCAATTTGAAGTTTGCTATCTTTGAATTGTTTAATCAGTGCTTCAGGTACAAGATAGGTAGCTTCCTTTGCAGAAGAATCAGGTTCTACAAGCAGATAGACATCAAAAATGAAGGGGGCCTGCGCAATAAGGTTATTATAAAAAAACAATACTCCCAAGAATACATAAGTCGTTTTGACCAATGATGGCATTACCGATTTCGAGGAAATTGCGATGGCAGAAGTTGTAATAAATATCACATATTGTCCACCCTTTTTAATACACCACGCGAGAACGAACCACCAAACAAGAGGCAATAAGGGTAGTGGTAGCCAACCCAAAGACAAACCTGCGAATAAGCCAAGGGTAGGTTCGATATAAATCATAAAAGGAATATTTTTATTAGCAATAAATGCCATAAGAATAAATCCGATTAACAATCCTACAGCTTGAATATAATGGGAATCAACCAAGGTAAGATTTTCTTTTTGCTGAAATAACTCCCAACGCATTTTCTTGGGCCCGTTGGATGTTTCCATAGGCGAAAAGGATGATGATACCTGAAAGTTATGGGGAAAATTTAGGAGCCATTTCCAGGCAGACAGATACCGTTTTGATTTATCCATGCCTTGGGCTGCAGCTTCTTGCAAGATGATTGCGATAGTAAAGGCAGCAGATTTATTTTCAACAAAAAAGGCCCCAGTCTTACTATTGGTCAAAAGAACTACATTAGAAATCGGAACTAATTTTAAACCAAGAATGTTAAGATTTTCTGCAATAGTTTTGGAAATATCGGGCAAATTGCTTGTCGAGTTGAGATTTGCTATTTCGGAACAACCATGATCAAGCACCAGAGAATAATTATTTTTAACCAGATACAATTGCAACGATTTTAGAAGCTCATTAAATTTTCCTGAATCACCTGAATTCAATACTGGTTTTTGTTGCAAAATAGTGTTCAACAAAACATTAGCATCATTAGAATTTTCATAAATCAAAGGTTTGGAACTCAGCAAATAATTCAGCGGGAATAAATAATTCAGCGCCCCTTCAGATTTTTCATCCCCATCGATATCACTTGTCCTTCGATTAGAATTTGCAAAGGAAATTGGCTCCATGCCCGGGGGAATCACCCAGATAATGTTATTATCCAAGGGCGAAACTGGTAACTCAGGGTAATTGCAACTAATTGTTTTCCACAACCAACCTTTGGGTGCATCTTCCTGATAACTAATAACAAGCTGGGTAGACGCAGGGTTGATAATCGAAGTTGCAAGGTAGGGAATCCTGAGTTGGTTCGCATTAAAAATAAAGTTAGAAACGATTTTATTGTTAATTCTGATTTCTTTCACATCAGATTTCACAGGCAATGCAATGTCGAAAAAATCGTTGTCCCATTCTTTGATGCTCAGTTTGAGTTGATTTTGAATTCTCCCATTTGCATGGAAAGATTTTTCTAAGCTCGCCTGCTCGATGATTCCATACGGAGCAGAATCAGCTTGGGGAAAAGATTTAATCGTAAGCGAAGGAGATGAAGAGTCATAAGCAAAGTTTTTGAATTTGGGTTTAGTGGAGGGAAGAGATTTCAGACCTTTAGAGCGAAAATCTATGGTGCTGTTTTTAGGGGATTCAATCTGAAGGGTCGCTTCAAATCGTTGGTCAGAAGGGAAACAAATCAAAGGGATTTCAGAAGGGCCCTGGGAGATTAGAGTGGCAAAAGTGGCATTAAAATTGACAGCTTCTTTTGAGCTTAAAGGTTGGAACAGATGAAAACGCCAGCGTTCTACGAGTGGAAGAATCGCAGGAAGATTAAAAAGAGAGATTCCGGGAAGGGGGTTTAAGCCTGCCACGATATTGGCAATTTCAAAAACATTGATTTTTTCAATCTTCTTAAAGGTAATATTGCGATTAGGTGAAATCCATTTCCAATTTTCAGGATTTGCCCCTACAGGAAGAAGAAGATCAAACTTATCCACCAGACCATTTTCAGAGCTTAACAAAATGTCTAGCTTGGTATCAAATTTATCTGTCTGTACCAAAATTGTGGAATTGCACCGCAGGATTGAAACGCCTGTAAGTGGGATTAATTCGATGCTTCCCACAGGGAAATTTTCTATAAATTTGAACAAGTGATTACAGGGCTGTTTAAAGGATTGTAATTCGCTTTGGCCATCAATTTCAATCAGGTCCGATTTCAGCTTTGATTGATATGATGAAGCTTCATATTGGATTGCAAAAAAGCCTTCATTCAACATGGAATTCAAAGGTAATACTGCTGGGAATCCCCAGAGATTTGTCTTTTTACTTTTAGTATCAGGGCTCATTCGAATAGAAAGCGTGGGCGGTCGTGTTTTATTTTGGTCCAAGCTTTTGGTAATACCTGGCATCAGCGGATTTTCTAATTCGATCCTGAGTAATTGCTTTCCCTGATTTTGTAAAACCGACCAATCTTTGATATGCGTATCTGCATTAAGAGATAGTTGCTCGACTCCCCACCCTGCAGGCAACTGCACCAACAAAGAAGAAATTGACCCATTCAAAAGAAAATAAGAAATGGTGGATTGCAAAGATGCACCAGAAATGGTGGGCTGAAATAAAAGCTCTTGCAGGGTACGGAACTGGGCACCACCAACCGAAACCTTAATAGAAGGGTATGTCAAATTTTTTCGAGAAGTTAACCCACCGCCAACCAATCTGAGTGCCGTATTTTGTAATTGTTTACTGCGCGTATCAGCAAGTAAAAAATCACCCATGATAAGATCTTCTAATCTAATATCCGCACCTGCAAGGATGGTGATTTCTTCACGATATGAGGGAAGGGCGCTAAACCGCACCCAAGGAGTTTTCCAGAGCGATGATCTTTTAACTACGGATGATCCAAGGGTTTTAATAACGATTTTTTCGGGTCTACATAAATTGTTGTGCAACATTACTTCCAAAACTTGTGAATTATCCCTAACAAGTATTTTCCAACTCTCAACCTGATCTGATAACACCTCAAGAATCTTCAGGCCTTCTGCATATTCGAACTCAAGAATTTTCGAACCATTGGTAAGGCCTTCAAACGAAAATACAAATTCAGAATAAGTGGCTTCAGGAGCTATCTCATGGCTTGCCTGAAGTTTGTCAATACGCAAGCCATCAAACCTGCCATGCATTGCAGGATCCTGAAGTAATAGTTCAATTTTTGTTTCGCCACTGGCAATTATCTTCAAAACTTTTTTAATGCTGTTGGGTGCGGGAGAAAAAGTTTCGGCAGAACCTTTCGAAATGAGAATAAAATTCCAATTGAACGGAATGGTAAGTTCAAAAGATTGGAGAGAGGCCTGTGGAATGCGAAGTAAAACATGGTGCCCATCGGGCATCTGTTCAGTTTTCAGCGACCATTCTAAATCACAGGGTGATTCATTATTTTCTGGGATAAGAAGTGATGTTGTGCCTGGAATAAAATCCCCCAGCAGTGCTTCTTTATCTTTCCAAGAAGCTTTCTTAATAGCAATATTAAGTGGTGAAATTGGGAAATAGGTTTGATTTTTCGAAGTCGAATTAAAAACCCATTTCGCCTTTCCTACGATGCCATTATCCTTCCAATCTCCTTGATAACTAGCTTGGGTTAATGCAGGTATGAATCGAAGTTGGGAATTGGGAGTGGCAGTTTTTCTTAGTTTCTCGAATTCTGAAGCAGGCATGGGCACAAAAGCTTCGCGAACATTTTTTTCAAGAAACTTTGCATTTTGCCCCGGTGGAACCACTACAATTCGGAATTGGGGGCCTATAATTCGATCCAATGAATTATCCTGGCTACTTCCAGGCAACACCATCACAAGATATGCCAAAATAAACATTACACCGGTCATGCAGCGAGTAATTCTCCCAGCTTGCATGATTTTACCTCTATTAATCTGGCAGAACATCTTGCACCAAAGTTGCCTTACTTGCACGCAGGTTCGAGGTGTTATTACTAGGTATTGAAGGATCCGGACGTACCCAATATCCTGTTGCTTCATTGTTATCTTTTGGAACAGGTTGCTTGGCGTTTCCGAATTGTTGTTTTTTATAATTCGGTTGGATCGTGGATAAAGACGCTTTGGTCCTGCTGAAAGAAGCAAGATTCGCTGACTGATAGGCTAAAAGCAATTTTCTAATTTGAATTACTCCGCCACCGATAATCAAAGCATAAAGTAAAGGCTGAATACCTAAGAAAATTCTTGATGCAAGCATCGGGAAAAGCGCAAAGATTATCGCTGCCAGTACCACTATAAAAAATCCAAGCCAAGCTACATTAGTAACAACCCAAGTTTTTATTTTCATGTTGTAAAAAGAATAAAAAAGCACAGAAAACGCAATTAGCGATAACAACAACTGAAATGCAATCTTGGGGGTATGAACAAGGGTAAGCGATGATTGCGGAGAATTAAATATAACCAAATCAGAGGAAGCAAGAATTGGATCTCCAGAATTGATATCAGTCTGGGATATGCCTTCGTATTCCACTGGAACAATTATGGTATCTAGTGCGAAGAAAAGATTAGTCCAGTGCCATTGTTTTGATGTTTCATAAGTTGGTTCAGGCAATAAGGCAACTCGGCTTGAGGGAAGTCTAATCCACCAATTTACACTAAAATCATGATTGGCAACCAACGGTATGGCCAAGGTGTTATGGAAAGATGATAAAATCCCCTGAGGCATTGCGACCATATATTCCCATTCGAGAATAAAAGGTTTATCCTGCGTGTTTTTTGGAAGAGTGACCCGTGTAAGGTTTCGACCTTGGGTTACATATTGCCAATTGCATATCAAGTTATTGATGGAGAGTTTGGCGCCTTGAAAATTAGAGGGCATGGTAAAATCAATCACTTGATCAATCGAATTTTTATAATAATAACTCACCCGGTATACGATTTGATTTTGTTCAAGCTTTGCACGAGCAAGTATTTTTTCGATACCGGTAACTTCGCCCAACCCGGAAGATAAATCAATCTCTAAAGCGCTGGAAGTTTTTTCACCCCGGAAAGAAGCATTGGGCAGGCGGATATTTTTCGCAACCGCTTCCAAGGGGTGTTCTTTCCATGAGTTGTTTTTAGTGGTAATAACCACGCCTGGTTTCGCCCAAATCTGAAATACGGAATCTTGTTTGGAATTAAGCAGTGATAAAAAAGGTAGCTGCAAGTTCTTGGCTTCCTGCGAAATCGAGGATTCATACTCAAATTCCAAGTCAGTTTCTTTATTGGCACCGGTAAGGGCGACAGCCAAAATTCCTGTTTTATCGTCTAGCGCTTCAATTCGCCCACCCTTTAATAGCCGCAAATTTTCTGCTATTTCCTTGGGCACGCTAATTTCCACCATCGTGGGAACCCTGCCCAAAAATCGCAAATGCATTTGCTGTTTGCTAAAGGCGCTTGCACCCTTAAGCTGAACATCGATGGTTTGCTTGACTTGGGTTTTATCATCTGCAGGCTTAAGTATTGCATCAATTTTCTGACTAAACTTTTCAGATTTCCAAACCTGCTTGTGCGTTTCATGGCTTAGAAGTTCAAAGGAAGTATTAAGCTTTTCACTAGTCAACAAATGAAAATCATCAGGCGTAACCAAACTGATTTGCACGCCTCTATCCCGTACCAGCATCGGCAAGGGCAAGGAGATTCGGGAGGTTTCTTCAGGAGTAAATGCTTCGTGAAAATCCAACGAAAACTGAAATGGGTTAAGTAATTCCTGAGAAAATTGAACCATCATCTTCCCTGATTTTCCATCAAACGCAACATCCCGGATGATATTAGCTGGAATCGGACCTTTGTTTTCATCATAAACCATTCCAGATGGGATCCGGATTTCAACCTTGTCAGTTCCAGTTCGAACCGGTGTGCAATCAAAATTTGTTGTGATATTCCAATACCATTGATTGTTTTCTTTTCTCGCTAGGCGAACTGTGTGAACTGTTTTTACTTCCAATACCCCACGAATCAAATCCAATTGCAAATCAAGCAACGAAAGCGAATTCACCCCGGTTAACGCCCCGGGCTTTTCATGAACAGGATGATTCCAATAGCGAAACGATGCAAAAACATTCGGATCCCGTTGTTTATCTTGAGCGCTAACTTCCTGACTGATGATTTCTCCCCTGGGCTGATTGCTAACTTTAAGATCACTACCTTGGTTACTTAAAAGAATTACGCCAGTCTGCCTGATAGCGCTTGTAAGAAGATAAGGGCCGATAGGCAATTGCCCACCATTGGCCGGAATAGCCGCCTGGCTTTCCACAACAAGTTTTAGGGGTTCACTACTATTATCATTAAGTTTGATTTTTCTATAACCAGCAAACTTTTGATCATTTTTTTCGATGCTAAGAATGCGAGCTTCATCTGCAGGGCTAAATGGCCTTACTTCACTTCCCACCGGAACAACAAGGTCAAGCACATCAAGCCTGCCACCTAAAGCGCCGATTTTAATTTCCGCCCGTGCATTCAGAAGCTTATCATCCATACGAACCAGAATGTTTGTTTCCGAAGTTAGCGCTTTGGGTTGGGAATCTCGCTGCGATGATTTCCATATTGTTTGAATCATGGTCAAGGGGCCCAAGGTTGCGCTCAACCGGTTCCCTTTAAAAAACGTTAGAGGTTCTTGATTGTTCTTGCTGCTGATTTTTGGTTTAACTGTTCCAGAAGGCATGTCGAGTTCAAGCTGGGTAATAGCAGCGCCAGGCATATCTAATTCGAAAGACTGATTTTCACCTTGATTCTTGATCGTTACCAACAAATCTAGATCAAGATCATGAGCTCCCGGGGTTTCAACAAAAACCACAAAGCCTTCCAAGGTCTTTTTAAGGAGGGGTATTCTTCCATCCATCAATGCAGAACTTGCCTGCCCCAAACCGCAACCAAGCAAAATGTTCATCCCAGGTTTTTCTGTTTGAAATGAAAACCGTATTTTCAACTTAGCAAGGCTGGACTCTACTTTTCCATTGATAAGAACCGAACTAGGGGGCAGAGGCTTTATTTCCACCTGCTGTTCCTTCAGCTTTAATAACTCATCCAACAACTCTTGATATTTTTCTGGGGGCAACACCACCATTTTAGGCAATAACCTAAGGCTATCTGCTGCTTGCTCACAAAGCACCATAATCGCACCCGCAGGCGCCTGCCAAAAAGAAGCGGTCTTTTTATCTGACCCTGTATTACTTGTTGCTTTTGCTTTTTCGATACTTTTTGCTGGAATGGGTGTAGACGGATCTTGAGCCCCTGCATTAGCTACTGCAATTACTAGCACCAAAATTGGAATGATTCTGTTCAAAGAATACCCCGGCATTCGAAAGACCATACCTTTAATAATTCTAACTCATTTTTTCACATTGTGCTGTTAAGAAATGGAATAACCCAACCAAGCGGGGTGGTAAGCCTGTTGGCCTTTTCATAATCAGCAAAAACCAACCCCCTAAAACCATAAATTATAACGGTAATATTAATATTGTGGGTTATAAGGTCTGCCCCCTTCATGCTAAACTGCAACTATTATTTTTAAACAACAAGGAGCATAATCGCCATGGGATCTGTAATTGATTTTGGCGCCAAGGGCGATGGGATTTCAGATGATACCATTGCAATTCAACATGCAGTCGAAAAATCCGGGGGCGACGTTTTGTTCCCCAAAGGATCTTATCTGATCACCAAACCCATTCGGATAATGCTAGGCAACACCGGGCCCCATGGATTTCGTTCCGAAGGAGGAACCGCACGAGTTTTAATGAGAGGGGCAGGGCCTGCATTTCAAATCATTGGTACCCATCAGAAATCCGCTCTTCCTGAACATATCTCCAACAATTTATGGATCAAAGAAAGAATGCCCCTATTTCAAGATCTTGAAATCACAGGGGATCATCCCGAAGCCGATGGCATTTCCTGCGAAGGTTCCATGCAACCAACCTTCAAAAGTCTCTTGATTAGAAAATGCAGAAACGCTCTTCATCTGCGCATCCGCGATCGAAATGTAATTGTTTCTGATTGCCATATTTTCGACAACTCAGGCATTGGCATTTTCATGGATAAAATTAACCTTCATCAAATCAATATCACAGGCAATCACATCAGCTATTGCAAACGCGGAGGTGTTGTTGTTCGAGAAAGTGAAATCCGCAATATTCAAATTGTTGGTAACGATATCGAATATAATTTCGACCCACTCGAATCCGATTCCAACGATATCCTTTTCGATTGCAGAAAAGGCACCGTGCGCGAAGGAACTATTGCAGGCAACACCATTCAAGCAAAGGGCAGCCCAGGTGGCGCAAATATCCGCTTCCTAGGTGTTGGAAAAGATAACCCTAACGCTGTGGGGCTATTGGCAATTTCAGGAAATCTGATCGGCAGCCAAGAAACCGCAATTCACATCAATGCAGGAAGAAGTGTCGTTATTTCGGGTAACAGCATTTACAGCGGGTATCATCATTCGCTTTTATTAGAGGATTCCGAACATCTCGTGATCGGTTCCAATAGCATTGATCATAACCCGGAATATAAAGGGAATTCAACAGATGCAATCGTTGTCTCTGGGTGCAGAAACCTGCAATTCACAGGTAACATAGTGCAGCATACAAGGCCTGCGGAAATCCCAGTCGAAGCCACCATGGCAATAACCGATTCCACCAATATTCAAATATCTTCCTGCCAGTTTCATCAGGTACGAAAACGAGGGATTCTTTTAAACAACAGCTCCATGGTTCGGGTGAGCGGTTGCCTTTTTACATCTGGAAAAGAACAGCCTGATTTCATCACCTCTGTAGATGTTGATGAAAAATCTAAGAAAGTGATGCTAAGCGATAACTTTTTCGCCAAGGGCAATAAAGGGAATTTTAACCTACCTTTGCATGCTGGGCAGGCTTCAAACAATGTATCGTCTGATTAATCTTGAAGTGAAGTAGCA
>Ga0209033_1001072_pt1 | contig 15882 bp, 14 predicted proteins | sample LauGreFa1BDMLBDN_2_FD_188218 | JGI IMG/M metagenome (GOLD analysis project Ga0209033, IMG submission 188218) | Freshwater lake microbial communities from Lake Michigan, USA - Fa13.BD.MLB.DN (SPAdes) (version 2) | ecosystem: Environmental > Aquatic > Freshwater > Lake | place: Lake Michigan, USA...
TTTGTGCCACGATGAAAGCAAATAGCAACTGGTTTTACTTTTTCTTTTATTTCTACTTTAACCAAAGTAGCCGGGTAGTATTTGTAAAAGCATAAACGAAATAACTAAATATACCATCCCGGCTCAAAAAGCCGGGATTTTTTATTAAATAACTAGGATCAATCATAAGAATAGACTGAAAGGATGCATAAGAAAGTGACAATACAGGGATACGAGGGTAGTTTTCACCAAGTGGCTGCAAGGCAGTTTTTTGGTAAAGACGTAGACGTGATCCCATGTGCCACTTTTAGAGAGGTGGTTCGAATTGGGGAAGACGCAAAAGCATCGGACGGGGCAGTCATGGCGATGGAAAACTCCATTGCAGGAAGTATCCTTCCCAATTATAATTTGTTGCAAAAAAGCAAATTACAAGTGATAGGGGAAGTGTACTTGTCCATTAGTCAAAACCTATTGGTGTATCCTGGAGTAAAACTAGAAGACATCAAAGAAGTGCATAGTCATCCAATGGCGATCCTTCAGTGTTTGGATTATTTGGAAAATCATCAATGGAAGTTGGTGGAGACAGAAGATACTGCTTTGAGTGCAAAACAACTGCGTCAACATAAAAGCAAACACATTGCAGCAATCGCAAGTAAGTTGGCTGCACAATTATTTGACTTAGATGTGATGACGCCAGATATCCATACTTTAAAAAACAATATCACCCGTTTTTTAATCATGGTGCCTGTAAAACAAAAAGTAGAAATAGCGGATGCTGATAAAGCCTCTATCTATTTTCAAACAGACCACTCAAAAGGCATTTTATCCAAGGTCTTGGCTAAGATAGCGCAGGGTGGTGCTAATTTAAGCAAGCTACAAAGTATGCCAATACCAGGCAGTACTTTCAAATATGGTTTTTATGCAGACATTGAGTTTGAACAAAAAAAACAATTAGATAAATTATTGGTGGAATTAAAAACCATGACCAATCATTTTAAATTATTTGGATTGTACAAAAAAGGTAAAGTTGTAAAAGGATAAGTATGAATTGGACTGTATCAAAAAGATTGGATGGGATTGGAGAATATTATTTTTCAACCAAATTGCGCGAAGTTGACGAACTCAACAAAGCAGGCAAGCAAATTATCAATTTAGGTATTGGTAGTCCTGATTTGCCACCGCATCCAGATGTGGTTAAAACATTGCAAGAAGAAGCAAGCAAAGACAATCAACATGCTTACCAATCATATAAAGGCGTTCCGGTTTTAAGAGAAGCAATCGCAGCATGGTATCAAAAATATTTCAAAGTAGAAGGGATCAATCCAGCTACAGAAATATTACCACTATTAGGAAGTAAAGAAGGGATCATGCATATCTGCATGACCTATTTAAATGAAGGAGATCAGGTGTTAATCCCTAATCCTGGTTATCCTACTTATACAAGTGCAGTTAAATTAGCGGGTGGCACTCCGCTTTATTATGAGCTAACTGCCGAAAACAGTTGGGCACCTGACTTTGAAAATTTAGAAAAATCAGATTTATCAAAAGTCAAGTTGATGTGGGTGAACTATCCACATATGCCAACAGGACAAAGTCCAACCAAAGCGCTTTTTGAGCAATTGGTTGCCTTTGGGAAGAAGCATCAAATATTGATTTGTCATGACAATCCTTATGCATTTATTTTAAACAATCAACCCGAAAGTTTATTGTCTATAGAAGGTGCAAAAGAGGTGGTGATCGAATTGAACTCTCTGAGTAAAAGCCAAAACATGGCAGGGTGGAGAGTCGGCATGTTAATTGCTGCCGAAGACAGAATCAATGAAATACTTAGGTTTAAATCCAACATGGACAGTGGTATGTTTTTACCAGTCCAACTAGCTGCTGCAAAAGCATTGAGTCTAGACGAGGGTTGGTATGAATCCGTGAATAAAATATATACAGCACGTCGCGAAAAAGTATTCGAATTATTAGATGTTTTAAAATGTGCTTATTCAAAACAACAAGTTGGAATGTTTGTTTGGGCAAAAATTCCGGCCACATTCAAAGACGGGTATGCGTTAAGTGATAAAGTGCTTTACGAAGCCAATGTATTTATCACCCCAGGAGGCATTTTTGGTTCTGCTGGTAACGATTATATCCGTGTGAGTTTGTGTGGGTCTTTAGAAAAATTTAGTGAAGCAATTAAAAGAATTGAAGCATGCGTTTAACAGTGGTTGGTATTGGATTAATTGGTGGCTCAATGGCCATGACCCTAAAGCAAAGAGGCTTTGTGGAGCATGTCATTGGAGTAGACAACAATCCTTTGCACCAAGATCAAGCATTGCGATTAGGTATTGTTGATGAAATAATGACTTTAGAAGAAGCCATTGTTCACTCAGATCTAATTGTGATTGCAACGCCAATCAATGTTGCAGAAAAATTGCTTTCAACTATTTTAAATTTAATTGACAAGCAGGTTGTATTTGATGTAGGGTCTACTAAGGAAAGTATTGTACAAATCGCGAACGTACATTCTAAGAAGGGAAGATTCGTTCCGACCCACCCAATGTGGGGAACTGAATTTAGTGGTCCAGAAGCGGCTCAACAAGATGCATTTAAAGAAAAAGCAACTGTGATTTGTAATAAAGAACAAATTGACCAAGATGCTTTGACTTTAGTAGAGCAAGTGTATGAGCAATTAGGGATGCATATAGTATACATGGATGCAATGAAGCACGACATCCATGTGGCTTACGTAAGCCATATATCGCATATTACTTCTTTTGCATTGGCGAATACCGTGTTAGAGAAGGAGAAAGAGTCCGATGCTATTTTTGAATTAGCGAGTGGTGGTTTTGAAAGCACAGTGCGATTGGCAAAGTCCAATGCCGCAATGTGGGTTCCCATCTTTATGCAGAATAAGGAAAATGTGTTGGATGTGCTAAATGAGCATATCAGTCAATTGAAAAAGTTTAAGTCATGTCTTGAGAAAGAAAATTTTGACTACTTATCCGACTTGATTGAAAATGCAAATGGTATCAAAAGAATTTTAAAATAAAATTCAATTTAAAAGAAATTTAAAAATTAAAAATGAAGAAGACAGAAGAGATGAATACAACAAATGAATTAATTGAAGCAGTAAAGTCTAAAAAGACATTTGCTGAATTAGGTGTAAATGAGCAATTGGTAAAATCAGTGACCGAATTAGGCTACACCCATGCAACAGAAATTCAGGAGCGTTCTATTCCCGTTTTAATTAGCGGAACAAAAGATTTTATTGGTTTGGCACAAACAGGTACTGGTAAAACAGCAGCATTTGGTTTGCCATTGATTCAATTAATCAAAACAGCCGATAAGCATCCACAAGCATTGGTGGTTTGTCCTACACGTGAATTGTGTATGCAAATTGTAAACGAATTGAATTTGTTCAAAAAGCACGTTCCTGGTGTTCAAGTATTAGCAGTATACGGTGGTACATCCATTGGAATGCAAATAAGAGACTTGAAAAGAGGTGTGCAAATTATTGTAGCTACACCAGGTCGTTTAATTGACTTGATTGAGCGTAAGGCAATCAACCTTGAGCAAATTGAATACGTTGTTTTAGATGAGGCAGACGAAATGTTGAACATGGGATTCCAAGAAGACATTGAATTTATCTTAAAGAACACACCTAACCGTGAAAGTATTTGGTTATTCAGTGCAACCATGCCAACTGAAATCCGAAAAGTAAGTAAGCGTTACATGAAAGAGCCAGTGGAAGTAACTATTGGTAAAGTGAATGCGACTAATAAAAGTATCGATCACCAATATTATGTTACCTCGGCGCAGTATCGTTATGAGACTTTAAAAAGAATCATCGATTTCAACCCAGGTATTTATGGTATCATCTTTACAAGAACTAAAGCAGATGCGCAAGATGTATCGGCACGTTTAACAAGAGAAGGGTATGATATTGATGCTATCCATGGTGACTTGACACAACAACAACGTGATAGAGTGATGGGCCAGTTCAGAGACAAAACATTGCAATTGTTAATTGCAACAGATGTGGCTGCTCGTGGTATTGATGTAAAAGGAATCACGCATGTCATTAACTATGAACTACCAGATGATGTAGAAGTGTACACACACCGTAGTGGTCGTACTGGCCGTGCTGGTAGCCAAGGTATTTGTATATCTATTGTGCATGCAAGAGAATCATACAGACTGCGTCAAATTGAGAACATTAACAAAAGCACTTTCCATAAATTAGATATCCCTAGTGGTAAAGATGTTTGTAGAAAACAATTCTTCCACGTGATGGATAAATTAATGTCTACCGACGTGAGTCATGGTGATTATGAAACTTATGTTCCAATGTTAGCAGAAAAATTTGCAGACATGACTAAGGAAGAAATTTTGAAGCGCGTTGCTGCTTTGGAGTTTAATCGTTTCTTGGCGTATTACGAAAATGCTGCTGATTTAAATATTCGTGCAGTTGAAAAAGGACGTCGTGATGTTGGTGGAATGCAGGATCGTAATAGAGAAAGAGGACGTAACGAATACTCAGATCGCAGAAGCGGTGGAGATAGAATGAATAATGACAGCAGAGATCGTGGTGCTGATCGTGGAGATAGAGGCGGTCGAAGCCAATCAAGAGGTACGGCAGGCGCAACTCGATTATTCGTGAATTTAGGAACCAAGGATGGTTTTTATAAAGCTAGTTTTTTACAATTTATTTTAGACATGAGTGATTTGAAAAAAGAAGTCTTAGGTAAAATAGATATGAGAGACATGAACAGCTGGATAGAAATTGAATCGGGTGCTGCTAAAAAAATGATTTCAGCCTTAGATGGTAAAAACTATAAGGGTCGTCGTATTCGTATGAATGATGCAGATAGTGGAGGCCAAAGAGGCAGTAACGAAGGATAATACATCTCTAATTTAAAAATTGGTATACATGGGAATTTTATTAAAGAAAGCACCATTGATTATTTCAGGTCCTTGTAGTGCAGAAACAGAAGAACAAGTGATGCAAACAGCGCAGCGTTTAGCTGCTACTGGTAAAGTAGATATTTTACGTGCAGGCATCTGGAAGCCAAGAACAAGACCTGGTAGTTTCGAAGGTATTGGTACAAAAGGTTTGCCTTGGTTGCAACAAGCAAAAAAGGAAACTGGATTACCAGTGGCTGTAGAAGTTGCCACTGCAAAACAAGTAGAAGATGCATTGCATTTTGGTGTGGATGTACTTTGGATAGGAGCAAGAACCACGGTGAACCCATTTAGTGTGCAAGACATTGCAGATGCATTAAGAGGCGTTAAAGTACCTGTGTTAATTAAAAATCCTTTGAATCCCGATTTAGAATTATGGGTGGGTGGCATGGAACGTATAGCCAAAGCAGGTATTGACGAACTTGGATTAATACATAGAGGTTTTAGTTCATATGGAAATACCGAATTCCGTAACGCACCTATGTGGCATTTAGCCATCGAGATGAAGCGTCGTTTCCCAGGTATTCCAATGATCAATGATCCTTCACACATTTGTGGTCGTCGTGATATCTTACAAGAAGTAGCACAACAAGCGATTGACTTAGACTATGATGGTTTAATTATTGAATCACATATCGATCCAGACAATGCATGGAGTGATGCCAAGCAACAAATTACACCAGAAGTACTGAAGGAAATGTTGGAAGCCATTCGTTGGAGAAAAGAAGATATTGCTTCTGTAGAAGTTCATACTGCACTAGAAAAATTACGTCAACAAATCAATCAATTAGATGATGAGTTGTTACAAGTTTTATCTACAAGAATGAAAGTGGCTCAAAAAATTGGTGAATATAAAAAGAACAATGACATTACCATCCTTCAAACCAATCGTTGGAATGAAATTTTAGAAAGAGCGGTTGCGAAAGGGAATAAGATGGGCTTGAGTGACGACTTTATTACTAAATACATGGATGCCGTGCATATGGAAAGTATTCAACAACAAAATAAAATTATGAATAGCTAAGATTGTCTGGTAACTCCAGCAATTTTAGTTGTTATAAATTGAATTGAATGAAAAATTGGAAAGTAAAATTCTCAAACAGTACTGTTGAGTTTGTGTTAGATGGCAAATTTGCAAACATTGCTAAAATGGTGGACAAAGCAAATGCTATTTATATCACAGACGAGAATGTGTATGCTTTACATCAACAAATCTTTAAAGGGAAGCCAACGATTGTTATTCCTGCAGGAGAAATACATAAGCAGCAAGCAACAGTCGATTTTATTATTGAAGCCTTATTGAATTTTGGTGCCAATAGACAGTCTGTGTTGATTGGTGTGGGTGGAGGTGTGGTCACGGATATGGTCGGCTATGTGGCTGGTGTATTTATGCGTGGTGTTCAATTTGGATTTGTTCCAACAACCCTATTGGCGATGGTAGATGCTGCTATTGGCGGAAAAAATGGCATCGATGTGGGCGTCTATAAAAATATGGTAGGATTGATTCGTCAACCTGCTTTTATTGTTTACGACCACAGCTTCTTAACCACTTTGCCAAGTTACCAATGGGAAAATGGTTTTGCAGAAATCATCAAACATGCTGCCATCAAAGATCTAAATATGCTGAAGGAATTAAATCAAAATGATTTAGCCTTCTATCAAAAAAATAAAAAAGCATTGGCTGCATTGATTCAAAAAAATGTAGAGATCAAAGTGAAAGTAGTTCAGAAAGATGAGTTTGAAAAAGGAGATCGTAAGTTGTTGAACTTTGGACATACATTAGGACATGCGATTGAAAATGAACATGCTTTATTACATGGTCATGCAATTAGTATTGGGATGGTTTATGCTGCTAAAATTTCACAAGTATTATTAGGTTTTACCGGTACAGGTTTATTGGTAGAAACGCTAAAAAAATATGGTTTACCAACTGCCATGCATTTTGACATAGATGCCGCAATGGAACTGATGCAAAAAGACAAAAAGAAAGCCAATGCAGGAATGCAATATGTGCTTTTAAGTAAAATTGGGAAGGGTGTATATGAAACCATACCAATGAAAACTTTACAAAAACTGATTAAACTATATTCTTAAAATGCGCGCGACAGTTTATCCAAATACACTGAGAGGCGAGCAGGTTGCACCGGCTAGTAAAAGTAGTATGCAAAGAGCATGTGCTGCAGCATTACTGCATAGAGGTACAACAAGGATATTGAATCCTGGTCATTCCAATGATGATCTGGCTGCAATAGATGTCATTCAAAAACTTGGTGCAATTGTTAAAACCGAGGATGCGTCTAAAGAAAAAATAAATAGCACTAGTATCATCGTTCATTCTAATGGCGTACAACCAATAGGAGGAACTATGAATTGTGGAGAAAGCGGATTAGGTATAAGAATGTTTACACCTATCGCTGCTTTAAGTGACCAATCTATCACCGTCGAAGGAATAGGCAGTTTATTAAAAAGGCCAATGCATTTTTTTGATACTATTTTTCCAAAACTTGGTATCGAAATACAATCTCAAGCTGGTTATTTGCCTATCCAAATTAAAGGTCCTTTGAAACCTGCAAATATTGAAGTAGATGGCTCTTTGAGTTCTCAGTTTTTAACTGGATTGTTAATGGCTTTTGCTGCAACAGAAAATACAAATGCAGTCATTGAAGTGCAGGGTTTAAAAAGTAAACCTTATATCGATCTTACTTTATCTGTTTTAAATACATTTGGATGGAAGGTGCAACATCAAGATTATAAACGTTTTGAATTTTTAGCACATCCACCTTTAGCGGATCATATTGACTATACAGTAGAAGGCGACTGGAGTGGCGCTGCTTTTTTATTGGTGGCAGGAGCTATCGCAGGGCCAATAGTTGTGAAAGGATTACAATTGAACTCAACACAAGCAGATAAAGCAGTGATGCAAGCATTGAAGGATGCTGGAGCATCTATAGACATAAATGAAAATGCAATTCAAATAGGTCCAGCAAAAGATAAAGCTGGTGTAGTTGGATCATTAAAAGCGTTTGAGTTTGATGCGACCCATTGTCCAGATTTATTTCCTCCTTTAGTGGCGCTTGCAGCTGTTTGTAATGGGGTTACAATCCTTCATGGGGTAAGTCGTTTAGCACATAAAGAAAGTGACAGGGGCCTCACTTTACAAAAAGAATTTGCGAAATTGGGTATTCGAATAGAATTAAATGAGGATAGGATGATGGTATATGGGGGGACAGGCATAAAAGGAGCAGAAGTATTTTCTCAACATGATCACCGCATCGCAATGGCATGTGGCGTAGCTGCTTTATGTGCTGATGGTCCAATTACAATCACCGATGCAGAGGCAGTAAATAAGTCCTACACCGATTTCTTTAAACACCTACAGCATTTAGGGGCTAAAGTTGATTTAGATTAAATTGCTTAACTTGTATACACTATAAAAGTACATTCATGAATAGTTTTGGTACCTTATTTAAAGTTCAAATTTTTGGCGAATCACATGGTGACTGCGTTGGCGTTTTAATAGATGGATGTCCAGCTGGGTTACCATTACAACAGTCTCATTTTGTAGAGGACATGGAACGCAGAAAAGGAGGCAAACAAAAAGGCACTACACCAAGACAAGAAGACGATATTCCTTTCTTCAAAACCGGTATTTTTAATGATACCACGACGGGTGCTCCATTGATGTTGTTGTTTGAAAATAACAATACAAGAAGTGGTGATTATGAAAAACAAAGAGCGGTGCCTAGACCAGGTCATGCAGATTTTACAGCGCATCAAAAATTTGGTGGCTTTGAAGACTATAGAGGTGGTGGTCATTTTAGCGGCAGATTGACAGCAGGTTTAGTGGGCGCAGGTGTGGTCGCAAAAAAATTATTAAAAGGGATTGAGGTAAAAGCAACAATATTAAGTATTGGTGGGGAAACAGATTTAGAAAAAGGCTTACAAAATGCGATTGATCAAAAAGATAGCGTAGGCGGTATTGTTGAATGTGTAGTCAAAGGCTTGCCAGTTGGATTGGGAGAGCACTTCTTTAATTCAGTGGAGTCTTTAATTAGCCATGCAGTATTTGCAATTCCTGCAATAAGAGGGATTGAGTTTGGAACAGGATTTGCTGCAGCTAACATGTTTGGTGTGGAGCACAATGATGCAATTATAGATGCCACGGGTAAAACAAAAACAAACCATGCAGGTGGTGTGGTTGGTGGGTATACCAATGGCAATGATCTAGTATTTAGAATTGCAGTAAAACCTACTTCTTCTACACCAAAGTTGCAACATACTTTGAATTGGGAAACCAACGAACAAGAAGATTTCTCGGTAAAAGGAAGGCATGATTTATGCATCGCATTAAGAGTGCCTGTAGTACTTGAAGCGGTAACAGCGATTGTCTTAGCAGATCTGATGATGATCGATCAACGCATACCAAAAGTTATTCATCATTAAAATTAAAAAAATGGAAAGCGAATTTATATATCATGTAACAACAGCTAAAGAATGGGAAGAAGCGCAAATAAAACAAAGTTATTTGCCAAAAGATTATGCAAAGGATGGGTTCATTCATTGTTCTATTGAAAGGCAAATAGAAGGAGTGCTTGACAGGTTTTATCAAGGGCAAACTGGTTTAGTGAAATTGAAAATAGAAAAAGCCAAAGTGCAAAGACCAGTTTTATTTGAATTGGCAGAGGATTTGAATGAATTGTTTCCACACATATACGGTCCATTGAATTTAGACAGCGTGGTGGCAGTCATACCTATTTAAATCAACAGCAATTTAAAACGTAGACCCATGAAAAAAATAATCATTCAGTCAATTGTTTGCGTTTATATAATATTGATTTCTGGTCCTATTCATGCACAAAAAATTAATTCAAATACGCTCACTACAGAGAATTATTTAGATAGTGTCAACATCAAAAAGTACAAAAATAAAATTGATACCAAAAGAATTAAAATTGAAATCAATCATATACAAGGAATTTCAAGTTTTTATAGTAAAAATTTAGATGGTACAATGACTTCTACTGGGGAGCGTTTTTACAATAATAAGTTCACCGCAGCCTGTAATTTGTACAAGTTAAATACAATCGTAAGGGTCACTAATTTGAGGAATGGAAAGACGGTATTGGTTAGGATTAATGACCGAATGCACCCCAATATGTTGAAAAAGGGCAGGGTGATAGATTTAAGTCAATCTGCAGCTAAACAATTGGTTTTCAGTTCAAAAGGGCTTGTAAAAGTGATGGTAGACGCTATTGGATATTCCAAAAAGAACCCAAAATTAGACGATTAAATAGGCGTAGAAAAATTTCAATAATTCGCTATTAAGGCCTAAATTTGTGAGACATTTAACAAACAATTAATATGAAGAAATTACTATTTTCTCTAATCGCTTTGGGTTTTATTTTTAATGCTCATGCTCAATCTAGCAATAGCGGTCAGAAAAAAACATCTTTAGCTATAAGATTCAATGCATTAGATTTTGGTTCTGCAGAGAGTGTTCAAAATGGTTCAATAGGATCTACTTTAAATGCAAGACAATGGGGTCAATATGCATCTACCACTAAATCATTTGGTCTAAACTACACACGTCAATATACAGACCAAGTAGACATCTTTACTAATTTAGATTTAGGAATTGCACGTTTACCTTTGTATGCACCAAAAGCATTAAGAAGATCAAATGAAGATGTTTTAACTTCTATTGAGTCTGGCGTAAATATCAAAATGTTCAAAGGTGATTTTAGAATAAATCCATATGTAACTGCTGGTTTAGGTGTTCGTTCTTTCGCTTTTAGAACCTATAGCGCATATGCACCAGTTGGTTTAGGTTTACAGATCAAAACTTGTAAAGGGTCTAATTTGAATATTACTACAACTTATTCAACTAAGATGTCTAAGTCTTTTGTACCTTCTTACAACTATGGAGTTAGCTATAGCTTCTTATTGAACTAATTAAAAAAATATGTCCAAAAAAGTAATTGGGGCAACCATTATTATATTTGCTTCTTTGTTCGCCAATGCACAAGATCAAAAAGTAAATAAAAATAAACCAGCATCGATTGCTTTAAAAGGATCTATACTGAATTTTAAGAAAACCCCTCAAACTGAGGGGTTAACTGTTTCTACCCCTGCTGTAGGTGTACAATTTTTTAAAGGACTTGCACCTCGTTTGGATGCTGTCATAAATTTAGATATCAGTTCATTAAAGTATCCTTATTATGTTTCTTCTAAGCAGCCAAAAGCAACCAGTAATTCTACTTATGCTGCTGTTGATACGCGCGTCCATTTAAAACTAGGCAATGATGATAAGGCACTGCTTCCTTATGCTATTCTAGGAATTGGGTTAGCAAAAGATGCGGCTAATTTCACCGCCTATGCGCCCATGGGTTTAGGTCTTCAATTTAAAGCCAAGCAAGGATCATTTTTTCATGTATTTGCGACTCATAATGCAGAGGCTTCTAAGTTGACTAAAATGCATCAGAATTATGGCATTAGTTATTCTTTCCCTTTAAAGTTAAAGGAGAAGAAAGCAATCGCATTACCAACTGCACCAATTCAAGCAGACCAAGATGATGATGGCGTATCCAATGAAAATGATGACTGTCCAGAAAGGAGTGGTCTATTGAAATATAAAGGTTGTCCTGTACCAGACGAAGACGGTGATGGCATCAATGATGAAAATGACAAATGTCCAAATGCAGAAGGTACAGTCCAATACAGAGGCTGTCCGGTGCCAGATACAGACAAAGATGGTATACCAGATGATAAAGATGCATGTCCAACTGTAGCTGGATTACCAGCTTACAAAGGCTGTGCCATTCCAGATACAGATAAAGATGGTGTGAATGACGAACTAGATCAATGTCCTACCGTTGCTGGTATTGCTAGCAATAATGGCTGTGAAGACCTTCAGCCTAAGCTCGATAATATTGCAGCTGCTTTAAAATTTGAAACTGGACAAGTAAATATTGCGACTAAATCTTTACAAGGTTTGGATTCATTGTTGCAAATCATGGCACAATACCCTGCTACTAAATTATTGATTACTGGCCACACAGATAATACTGGATCTCGAAAAATCAATGATCCATTGTCTTTATCAAGAGCAAAGAAAGTACAAGCTTATTTAGTTAAAAAAGGCCTTGCAATCAATAGAACATCCATACTTGGATTGGCAGATACACAACCTGTTGCAGGTAATGAAACAAATAAGGGAAGAGCTCAGAACAGAAGGGTAGACTTGACGATTCAATACTAATTACATTTTCTAAGTTTACTTTACATCAACTGACTTTATTTAGTTAGGATCGATGTCAATGATAATCTGCACAGATTTGTACCTTGGGTGCACTGAAATTAATTGAATAAAATGCAATAGTTGTTTTTTTGCAATTTGTAATTGCTGTGGTTGCTTCGTTATTTTAACACATAGCTCCCAAATATATTTATTCCTTATTCTATTGATAATGGGTTGAGCCGGTCCCATGACGGTTTTTTGAATCATTGGATCCAATGATTTTAAAAAATGATTTGCAGCTTCTTCTGCAATATGGTTTTCTTTATGTTTAAATAAAATACTCATTAACCTGCTAAAAGGGGGATAAGCAAAGTGTTTTCTATTATTGATCTCAAATTCGTAAAATGCATGGTAGTCGTGGGTATGCACGAATGCTACAATAGGATGATTCGTTTGACTCAGTTGCATAATCACTTTACCTTGATCATTTTTTCGACCCGCTCTTCCGCTCACTTGTTCCATCATTTGGAAAGCCCTTTCATTGACCCTATATTGATTGAAGTTTAATAAGCTATCACCGTCCACAATACCCACTAGGTCTACATGTTCAAAGTCTAATCCTTTGACCACCATTTGTGTACCAACCAATACATCTATTTCTCTTCTTTCAAATTGCTGAATTAAATGATCGTGCTCATTTTTACCTTTAATATTATCGAGGTCCATTCTTGCAATTCGGAGTTGTGGTAAAGCCAAAGCTAATTTCTCTTCAATTTGTTCAGTACCAAAACTTTTTTGTTTGAAACTTTGCTTACCACAGGCTTCACAAGTTTGTACTACTGGATAAGCTGCACCGCAATAATGGCAAGACAACATATTTTTCCCTTTATGTAGCGTCAAGCTGACATCACATTGTTTGCAATGAGGAATCCAACCGCAGGTTTCACAAATCATATAAGGTGCATAACCTCTTTTATTTTGAAATAAAATGACTTGTTTATTTTTTGCAACTGTAGTTTGTATCGCTTCTAATAATTGTGGCGTTAAAATAGCAGACTGTTCACTTTGTTTTTTTGTATCCACAACAATCATTTGTGGCAAAGCACCTTCGCTAAATCTTTCTTTTAAATGGTAGTAGCCAAACTTATTTTGCATCGCATTATAATAAGTTTCAATGGACGGCGTAGCAGATCCTAATACCACTTTTGCACCCAACTGATTGGCATAATAAATGGCAGTATCTCTTGCTTGGTATCTTGGTGCAGGGTCTTGTTGTTTATAAGAAGCATCATGCTCCTCGTCAATAATGACTAAGGATAAATTATGGTAGGGCAGGAACAAGGCCGACCTAGCTCCTAATACAATTTTAATTTCACCAGACTTAACTTTATTCCAAATTTCAACTCTTTCATTAGGATTGAATTTAGAATGATAAATTGCAATTTTACCACCAAAATATTGCTTAAGACGTCGAATCATTTGTGCAGTCAATGCAATTTCAGGCAGCATATACAAAGCCTGTTGATTAGACTGAATAGCATTTTCAATTAATGCGGCATAAATCTGCGTTTTGCCACTTCCGGTGATGCCATGTAATAAATTAACCGAATGTGTTTTCATTTGTTCCACAATGGAATCATATGCAAGTTGCTGCGCTGCAGACAATTGGTGTAAGTGGGTATTACCCAAACTTAAATCAACAGCCAAGCGATCTATTTTTCTTTTTTCAACTACAAGGATGCCTTTGTCAATCAATGCTTTTAATTGGGCATTTGCAGCACCTGATTTTTCTAGTAATGCTTTTTGTTGCACCTGTCCTTCTGTTTTTTGTAGATGCAAGAAGGCAAGTAGGAGTGCTAGTTGTTTTGGAGCCCTGGTCCAATCATTCATCAATTGTTCTAATGCGGATTCTGCATGATAGTCGGGATGTAAATGCAATACATTTTCTACTTTAATAGTATACTTGTCATGCATTGTTTCCTCTACCGAACAAATGCCTTTTTGGATGAGTTTATTGATGACTGGATAAACCGATTTTTTATCTAATAGTTTTTGTATCTCAACTAAGCTTAATTGTTTTTTTATTTGCAATGCCTCAGAAATAATATATTCTGTATCACTAAGATGAAGACTATCAATCGCTGCATCTTCATTTAAAATAAATATACTTTCACTAGATATTTTTAAATGACTTGGAACTGCCGCTTGCATGACTTCGCCTTCGGTGCACATATAATAACTTGCCATCCATTCCCATAATTGCAATTGCGCCGGATATACAATTGGGGCATCATCCAAAATCCCTAATATAGGCTTTGGATTGAATCCATCAGGTTTATCTGCGAGGATTTTTTTAATAATACCAGCATAACGTTTATTGGAACCCAATACCACTTCTACACGCATACCAATCATTACCCCATCCGAAAATTCAGTGGGGATGGCCCATGTATAGTTTTTTGGAAGGGCTAATGGTATGATGATTTCGGCGTACATAAGGGCTACAAAAATACATTAAGAAGCTGGATACTGGCGATATCTTCTTAATCCGTCATCCATCATTTGGTGTACCTGTTGCTTCAAAATTTCAAGGTCTTCGATCTTATAATTATCCACATACACAGTTGGCAAATAGACAACGCGACAGATGCCTGGGCTGAGGGTAAAAATGCCACTAAAATGCATTCTGTCCACTGAATCTACCATGAGTACAGGTTGAATTGGAACCTGCATTTCAATTGCTAATTTAAAAGCGCCATTGTAAAAATCCTTTAATGGCTTTTCTTCAGTCATACTAAAAGTACCTTCTGGGAAAATAAATATGGATATTTTTTGTTTCAAGGCCTCCTTTAAATTTTGAAGACTTTGTGCTCTTTTTTCTGGATTTGACCTATCCACCATAATTACAATATGTCTATAGAATAATCCGAAAAGTGGAATTTTAGAAGATTCGAATTTACCCAAAGGTTTAATGGGTTGATGTTTTAGTTGGACAATTGGAGGAATATCCATGTATGAATTATGATTTCCAACAAATACATGTGCTTTATCAAAATGATGGATGCCCTCGTAAATTTCTTGATGTCGCATCCCTATGAATAGGTACAATGTTTTAGAAAAATATCGCCCAATTTTATAGATGCCGATGGTTAAATATTTATCACCCAATGGCAGAATAAATAACATTGCAAATAGGGATACAATTGTCAAACATGTAAAGATGCATAAAGCGTAAATACAATATAAAATTTGAAAAGGGCGAATGATTTTTTTCATTTGTAACACTGATTCCTCTAATATAATAAAAAAGCCCCGTTTGATGTAAAAATCTAGATTAAGTCAACACTTAAGGCATGTTCAATGGTTGGTGCATGCTCAAAATGATGTTTTGGAAAGATGCCAAATAAAGAACTTCCTGAACCACTCATGCTGGCATAGATTGCACCTAATTGATAAAGCTGTTCTTTAATAGCAAGTAGGGTGGGCTCGGCTTTAAATACAGGGGCTTCAAAATCATTGATCAATAAAGCCTTCCATTCTGAAATTGGTTTTTGAATGATGGATAGAATGCTTTCTGATTTTGTATTTGGATTCAATTGTTGAAATGCCCAGGCAGTAGAAATATGTTTACCAGGGTGCACTAACAAAAATTGATAGTTTGAAAGGTCTAATTCAATAGGAGTTAAAACTTCACCTCTTCCTGTAGCATGACATGC
>Ga0209033_1001082_pt1 | contig 15790 bp, 15 predicted proteins | sample LauGreFa1BDMLBDN_2_FD_188218 | JGI IMG/M metagenome (GOLD analysis project Ga0209033, IMG submission 188218) | Freshwater lake microbial communities from Lake Michigan, USA - Fa13.BD.MLB.DN (SPAdes) (version 2) | ecosystem: Environmental > Aquatic > Freshwater > Lake | place: Lake Michigan, USA...
GCACTAGTTGCAGCTCTTGGCTTTGCATTTCTTGAAGCATCAGTTACAGCAAAGCTTGTTAATCTTGCGACAAATCTTGGAGCGATTTTAGTTTTTGGCTTTAACTCTCAAATCATCTGGGCGCTGGGATTAACGATGGCGGCAGGAAATATCCTTGGTGGTTTTATTGGAGCTAAAGTTGGCATAAGGGGCGGCTCAGTTTTGATTCGTCGGGCGTTTCTAGCCGTCACTACCGCGCTAATCATCCGTCTGATCTATGACACCTTCCTGCGGGGCTGAGATCTGGGATAGACTTCGCCCTACAACTTAACAACAACTAAATAAGTAGGAAGAAATTAAAATGGCTTTGGTAGATAACTTAAATGAGCTTCTCGCTCCAGTAGTAAAAGCATCTGGGCTCTTACTTGAAGAGATTAAAGTGATTCCCGTTGGACGCTCTCGGATCATCTCAGTAATAGTTGATCACGAAGAGAGAAATCTAAATCTTGACGAGGTCGCTGCAAGCTCAAGAGCGATATCTGAAATTCTAGAAAACTATAGCCAGCTTGGTGATAATCCATTTACCCTTGAAGTGACATCTCCTGGCGTTGATCGCCCACTGGTAAAGGTGCATCAATGGAAGAAAAATCTTGGTCGGCTAATTTCCATAGTCAAAGTCGATGGCGAAAAGCTAATTGGCCGCCTCAAAAGCCTTGATTTAGATTCAGCATTACTTGAGGTCAAAAGCGGAGAGGTAAGTGTTTTATTTAGCGAAATCAAGCGAGCAACTGTTGAGATTGAATTCAATCGCAAAGATGGTGATAAGCGATGAATGTTGATATGAAAGTTTTAGAAGCTCTAACCATCGAACGTGACATTCCACTTGATCGCTTGATAACTGCTATTGAGATTGCAGTTAAGAGCGCTTATAACGAGATGGAGGGAGCAAAGCCCTTTGCTCATGCCAAATTAGATTTAGTCACAGGCGAGATAAAGATTCTTATCCCAGTATTTGGCCCTGATGGCGAAAAAATAGATGAGATTAGCGATGAGCCTGAAGGCTTCAGTCGCATCGCATCCTCTACTGCGCGCAAGATAATTAAAGAAAAGATGCGGGAGTCAAAGGATCTAGAAATCGTTGGTGAATTTAGCGCAACTGTTGGCGACATTGTCTCTGGAGTAATTCAACAAGGACGAGATCAAAAGATGGTTTATATCGATCTTGGAAGAGTAGAGGGAAAAATTCCACCACATGAGCAAGTGCCAGGTGAGAAATATAAACATGGCGATCGAATCAAAAGCTTTGTAGTTGAAGTTAAACAAGGCCAGAAGGGCCCTGAGGTAGTTCTCTCTAGAACCCATCCTGCTTTAGTTAAACAATTATTTGCACTTGAAGTTCCTGAGATTAGAGATCGCATAGTTGAAATTATGGGAATTGCTCGTGAGGCAGGACATCGAAGCAAAATTGCAGTTAGAGCTCACCGCGCAGGTGTTAGTCCAAAGGGCGCGCTTATTGGTCCAATGGGAGCAAGAGCAAGAGCTGTTATGGATGAATTACATGGCGAGAAGATAGATATTGTTGATTGGTCTGATGATCCAGCAACATATGTTGGTAATGCTTTAGCTCCAGCAAGAGTCTCTAGCGTTGAGGTAGTAAATATTGATACTCGCTCTGCCAAGGTTGTAGTCCCTGATTACCAACTATCTCTTGCCATTGGAAAAGATGGGCAGAACGCCCGTTTGGCTGCTCGCCTAACTGGCTGGCGCATTGATATTCACTCCGATGGGGCGACAAGTGGCTCGGAGGCGAGCGAAGTTTCCTAAAAGTAGTACTGCGGCGGTATGGTTGCGCCGTGAGGATCTCCCTCACATATCTGCAAAGCGAAGGCTAGGTCGAATAGGCAATGGCACTCTAATGAGCACTTCACAGTCATGAGTAGGTCAATTTAGGCTTCGCGTTTAAAAAGTAAACGAGGAGCCACAAAAGGAGAAAAGTGGCAAAGGTCCGCGTTTACGAATTAGCAAAAGATGTAGGGATGGATAGCAAGGATGTCCTTGCAAAACTCCAAGAGATGGGCGAGTTTGTTCGCTCCGCATCTTCAACTGTTGAAGCACCTGTGGTGCGAAAGTTTCTAGAAAAGTTTCCTGCAGTTGCAGCTACACCGAAGAAAGCTCCTGCCAAGAAAGCCCCTGCTAAAAAAGCCGCAGCTAAGAAAGCAGCGCCAGTTGAGAGCGTTGAGCAGATTGATGAAATTACTCCACCAATTACTCCAGTAATTAAAGAGAGCGTAGAAGATAAGCCAGCTCCACTACCTGCTAAACCACCAGCTGCTCCTGCTGCCAGAGTTGGAAATAATCCTTTTGCGACACCATCAGCCCCTCCTCGTCCACCAAGACCACAAGGTCAAGGCGGTGCAAGACCTGGTAATAATCCTTTTGGAAATCCTTCAGCTCCTCCTCGTCCACCAAGACCACAAGGTCAAGGCGGCGGGCAACGTCCGGGAGGAAGTAGACCTCCGGGTGCGCCAGCAAGAGGTGGAAATATGGCAGGACCTCGTCCAGGTTCTGTTCGCCCAGGATTTGCAGCGCGACCACAACAACGAACTGATGGTTCATCTCGTCCGCAAGATCGCAATGCTTCATCTCCATATCGCAGCCAAGGTGGCCAAGGACAAAGACCAGGTGGAGCAACTGGCGCGCCAGCAAGACCAGGAGCTGGAAAACCAGGTGGCGGTTTTGCGCCAGGAAGACCAGGACAACGCGGAAGTGCTGGTGGAGCATTTGGAAAAAATGCTGGAAAGAAAAAGAATTACAAATCAAAGAAGACTCGTCGCGAAGAGATAGACAATATGCAAGCCCCAACACTTGGTGGCGCAATTGTTCCTCGTGGCGATGGAAATACTCCAGTTAGATTGCGAAGAGGAGCATCTTTAGCTGACTTTGCCGAAAAAATTGGAGCAGATCCAGCCGGTTTAGTCTCAGTGCTATTTCATCTAGGTGAGATGGTTACTGCAACTCAATCAGTTGATGAAGAGACTCTGCATGTATTAGGTAGCGAGTTTGGCTACAAAATTACAGTTGTCTCTCCAGAGGATGAGGATAAAGAGATATTAGAACAATTTGATATCGACCTTGATCAAGAGCTCTCTGATGTCGATCCTGATGATTTAAGTATCAGGCCGCCAGTTGTAACAGTTATGGGCCATGTTGATCATGGAAAGACAAGACTTCTTGATGCTATTCGCCAAACTGAAGTAGTAAAAGGTGAAGCAGGTGGCATTACTCAACACATCGGCGCTTATCAGATTCATCATGAGCATGCTGGAGTTAATCGCGCGATTACATTTATTGATACCCCAGGCCATGAAGCCTTCACCGCTATGCGTGCTCGTGGAGCAAAAGTGACAGATATTGCAGTTCTTGTTGTTGCCGCAGATGATGGAGTTATGCCTCAGACAATCGAGGCTTTAAATCACGCTCAAGCAGCAAATGTTCCAATTGTTGTTGCGGTCAATAAGGTTGATAAAGAGGGAGCAAATCCCGGGCGTATTCGCCAGCAGTTAACTGAATATAACTTGGTTGCTGAAGAGTATGGTGGAGATACGCTATTTGTTGATGTCTCCGCAGCTAAAGTAACTGGTATTGATCAATTAGTTGAAGCAATTTTGTTAACTGCAGATGCCGCAATTGATCTAAGAGCAATCCATGAAGATGACGCTAGAGGTGTGGCAATTGAGGCTCATCTAGATCGTGGTCGCGGCCCTGTTGCAACAGTTCTAGTCCAGCGCGGAACGCTAAGTGTTGGAGATGCAATTGTTGCCGGTAGCGCTTTTGGTCGAGTCAGAGCGATGATGGATGAGTTTGGACAAGAAGTTGAAGTAGCAGGTCCATCAAGACCAGTTCAAGTTCTTGGATTTACCTCGGTGCCAAGTGCTGGCGATAGCTTTATCGTTGCACCTGATGATCGAACTGCAAGACAAATTGCAGAAAAACGTCAGGCCGGAGAGCGCCATGCCGCACTTGCTAAGGCGAGAAAGAAAGTTTCATTAGAAGACTTCCTTGAGCAATCTAAGGTCACCACTCTTAATTTGATTCTTAAAGGCGATGTCAGCGGATCTGTTGAAGCACTTGAAGATGCCTTGGTCCAATTAGATGTTGGTAGTGAAGTTGATTTAAGAGTTATTCATAGAGGTGTTGGCGCCATCACTAAGAGCGATGTCACTCTTGCTTCAGCTTCGGGCGCAGTAATTGTTGGCTTCAATGTTAAACCAGAGGCCCATACTGCAATCTTTGCCGATGAAGAGGGCGTTGAAGTTCGATTCTATAGCGTGATCTATAAAGCAATTGAGGAGATCGAAGCTGCGCTTAAGGGACTACTCAAGCCTGAATATGAAGAAGCAGTTTTGGGTCGCGCTGAAGTGCGTGAGGTCTTTAAGTCCAGCAAGTTTGGAACTATCGCTGGATCTCTGGTTTCAAGTGGCTTGATTAGAAGAAATGCGAAGGCAAGAGTGCTGCGCGATAACGTGGTAATCGGCGATAACCTAACTATCGAATCTTTAAAGCGATTTAAAGATGATGCAACCGAAGTTCGTGAGGGCTTTGAGTGCGGAATTGGTGTGGGTAATTTCAAAGATATTCAAATCGGAGATGTATTTGAAGCATTTGAGATGCGCGAGAAAAAGCGAGCATAAGACATGGGAAAGTCACATCGGGCTGCAAAAGTTGCTGACCGGATCAAGGTTGTAGTTGCCTCAGCACTTGAGAGCAAGGTACGGGACCCGCGCCTTGGTTTTGTAACAATTACCGATGTTCGAGTAACTGGCGACCTACAACAAGCCTCTATTTTCTATACCGTTTTAGGCGATGATGAAGCTCGCCTAAACACTGCCAAGGTATTAGAAAGTGCCAAGGGGCTATTAAGAACTGAAGTTGGTAGAGAACTTGGCACCAGAATTACTCCTTCCCTTACCTTCTTTGCAGATGCCTTAGGTGAAAACGCTAAAAACTTTGAAGATTTACTTGATCAGGTCAGAAAAAGTGATGAAGAAATTGCAAATCTTCGATCTGGCGCAGAGCCGATAAGCGGAGATGATCCTTATCGCCAGAGCCGCCCAAAAAACTATCTCTCTGGTGAATAGATGAGTTTGCAAGATGGCTTTGTCATCCTTGATAAGCCAGCTGGTATGACCAGCCATGATGTAGTGGCAAAGTTAAGAAAAACTCTAGGAACAAAGCAGGTCGGCCATGCCGGGACCTTAGATCCGATGGCAACAGGAGTTCTTGTTCTTGGGGTAAATAAAGCAACAAAGTTTCTGCAATATATAACTCAAGGAAAAAAGGCCTATCACGCTCAGATTCGATTAGGCCAGGCAACTTCTAGCGATGATGCGCAAGGTGAAATTACTTCAACTTCTGATACCTCAAATGTTAGTGATCAAGAAATTAGAGATTTCCTCGCTTCCCAAGTTGGAAGCATCATGCAGATTCCAACAAAAGTCTCGGCAATAAAAATTAATGGCCAAAGAGCCTACGATTTAGTCAGAGAGGGTAAAGCAGTCGATATTCCTGCTCGTCAGATAGAGATCTATAAGTTAGATGTAATTGAAATCAAGCGCGGAGATTTTCTAGATATTGAAGTTTATGTTGAATGTTCAGCAGGAACTTATATTCGATCAATTGCAAGAGATTTAGGAAGCTCACTTGGGGTCGGAGGACATCTGATTTCTCTTCGAAGGAGCCTAGTTGCTCCATTTTCACTAAGTGATTGCAGCAGCCTTGAATCACCAGAGATAAGGCCTCTTGCTAGCGAGATATCTAAAGTTATGAGTGTAAGAAATGTAGATCTGCTTGAGGTTAAAGAGTTGAGTTTTGGTCGTTCGCTAAGCGCATCAATTAGTGATGGCCCAGTTGTGGCCCTTGCTCCTGATGGAAAGGTTGCTGCAATATTGGAAAATCGGGAACACGGCGCACAACCTGTGGCGGTCTTTATTTCATGAAAGAATTAAAGCTATGAGTAGCGCTGAAGTAACTTGGCAAGGTGCCCCGCTTCTAGGCTCTGCCCTTGCTATCGGAATTTTTGACGGCGTACACATTGGCCATCAAGTCATTCTTCAAGAGGGAGTTAGAGAAAATCTGCCAGTTGTTGCACTCACCTTTGATCCTCATCCAACATCAGTATTTGCTCCAGATCGAGTTCCAACTCGGCTGCTGACTTTAAATAATCGCATCGCTCAGTTATCGATACATGGGGCAAGTAGTGTGGCTGTAATTAAGTTTAGCTCTCAATTTTCACAATTAACTCCAGATCAATTCATTAACGAAATATTAAAGCCCATATTTGATCCAGCATTAGTGTTAGTGGGGGAGAACTTCACATTTGGAGCAAAAGCTGCTGGAAATGTTGAGTATTTAAAAGCTAATTCACCATTTAAGGTAAAGGCAATTCCACTTTATAGCCATGGAAATATTAAAGTCTCCTCTACGCGAATTCGAGAAGCAATCAAGGCAGGAAATATTGAGATTGCAAATCAATTACTAACAAGACCCCATCAATTAGTCGGACCAGTTGTTCACGGCGAAAAACGTGGCAGAACTATTGGATATCCAACTGCAAATATTGGTCTAGATTCTTATGCCACAATTCCATCTGATGGGGTTTATGCCGGATGGTTGTCAGTTGGTTCTCATCGCTGGAGCGCAGCAATTTCTATTGGAACTAATCCCACATTTGATGGCGTACGCGGAAGACAAGTTGAAGCCTACGCACTTGATCGTGATGATCTAGATCTCTATGACCAAGAGGCAAAAGTTGAATTCGGTTGGAGACTTAGAGATACCATCAAATTTGGCTCACTAGATGAGCTCTTGGTTCAGATGAAAATAGATTGCGATGAAGCTAGGAAACTGACTTCCCTTTAGGCGTATTTTTGCCTCGATTTTAGATCTTTAAGCAGCGCTGGTAGATTTACGCCCCTCAAGCGAGAAAGTGTGCGCTCGTGTATTAGACCGAGAGCCCTCGTGAAAGATGTAAAGGAAGAAAAAAAATGGCATTAAAACCTGCCGAGAAGAAAGAAATTATTACCAAGTATGGCGCCTCTGCATCTGACACAGGAAGTCCTGAATCACAGGTTGCGCTTTTATCACGGAGAATTGAAGAAGTAACTGAGCACCTACAGACAAATCAGCATGACCACCACAACCGTCGTGGTCTACTGCTTCTAGTAGGTCGCCGTAGAAGAATTTTGCAATACCTTGCAAAGACAGATATTGCGCGATACCGCGCGATCATCGACAAACTCGGCATCCGCCGTTAGTTTGCTGAACAATTAAATAATCACCCAGCGCATCGCTAGAGGTTTGGTCCTCGGTGGTGGCTTACGGATTTAAACAAGAATGCCGTTGGCTTCGATCGAAGATCCATTCTCTATAAATATGCGTTCGGGTGTTAGAGAATAGGAGAGACCCATGGAGGGTCAAGACGTTAAGTCTGCCGCTGTCACAATCGACAACGGAAAATTTGGAAAACGAGAAATTCGTTTCGAAACTGGTCGCCTAGCGCGCCAAGCTGCAGGAACTGCAGTTGTTTATCTAGATGATGAAACTATGTTGCTATCAGCAACTACTGCTTCAAAGTCACCTAAAGATCAATTCGACTTCTTCCCATTAACAGTTGATGTGGAAGAGCGTATGTATGCAGTTGGAAAGATTCCAGGATCATTTTTCCGCAGAGAGGGCCGTCCTTCCGAGGATGCAATTCTTACCTGCCGCTTAATTGATCGTCCTCTACGCCCTTCATTTATTAAGGGGCTGCGTAATGAAGTTCAGATCGTAGTGACTGTTATGGCCCTTGATCAGAATCATATGTATGACGTGATTGCTATTAATGCGGCATCTATGTCAACGCAATTAGCAGGACTGCCATTCTCAGGTCCAATTGGTGGCGTGCGTATCGCGCTTATCGATGGACAATGGGTGGCTTTTCCAAACCATAGCGATCTAGAAAATGCCGTTTTTGATATGGTCGTTGCCGGAAGAATTGCTGGCGATGATGTTGCCATCATGATGGTTGAAGCAGAAGCAACAGTTAAGACCATTGATTTGATTGGCTCTGGCGCTAGCGCTCCAACTGAGGAAATCGTTGGTCAGGGACTTGAGGCTTCAAAGCCATTTATTCGTCAGCTCTGCCAAGCACAGATCGAACTAGCAAAAGTTGCTGCAAAGCCAACTGCTGAGTTCCCAGTATTTCTTGATTATCAAGATGATGCATTTGCAGCTGTTGAGAAAGCAGCAAAGAAAGAGCTAGATGCTGCGCTAAAGATTTCAGGCAAGCAAGAGCGTGAAACTGAGATTGAGAGACTATCTACTGAAGTTAAGCAATCACTTGCTGAGAGCTTTGTTGGTCGGGAGAAAGAAATTCCTGCGGCATTTCGCTCACTAACTAAAAAGTTGGTTCGCCAGCGCGTGCTTCGCGAAAAGATTCGCATCGATGGACGAGGACTTCGCGATATCAGACCGCTGATTGCTGAAGTTGAAGTAGTTCCAAGAGTTCATGGCTCTGCAATATTTGAAAGAGGCGAAACCCAGATTCTGGGAATCACAACTTTAAATATGCTTAAGATGGAGCAACAGCTAGATACGCTCAATCCTGAAGACCATAAGCGTTATATGCATAACTACAACTTCCCGCCTTACTCAACTGGTGAGACTGGTCGAGTGGGATCGCCAAAGAGACGAGAAATTGGTCATGGAGCACTTGCTGAGCGAGCCCTGCTTCCAGTTCTTCCTGGGCGCCAGGAGTTTCCATATGCGATTAGACAAGTATCTGAAGCACTTGGTTCAAATGGATCAACTTCCATGGGTTCAGTATGTGCATCAACTCTCTCGCTATTAAATGCAGGAGTTCCGCTAAAGGCTCCAGTTGCTGGAATTGCAATGGGCTTAATTTCCGATGATGTTGATGGCAAAGTGGAATATGTTGCCCTGACAGATATTTTGGGAGCAGAAGATGCTTTCGGCGATATGGACTTTAAAGTTGCTGGAACCAAAGACTTTGTAACCGCTCTTCAGCTAGATACTAAGTTAGATGGAATTCCAGCTAGCGTTTTATCAGCTGCTCTATTGCAAGCAAAAGAAGCTCGTCTTGCAATCTTAAAGGTGATGAATGAAGCTATTGATCGCCCAGATGATATGAACCCTCTTGCTCCAAGAATCATCTCAATTAAGATCCCAGTGGATCAGATTGGCGCTGTTATTGGACCTAAGGGCAAAGTAATCAATCAGATTCAAGAGGAGACCGGAGCTGAAATCTCTATTGAAGATGATGGAACAATCTTTATTGGCGCTACAAATGGCACAGCAGCAGATGCTGCTAAAGCTGCGATTCTCTCAATTGCTGATCCAAAGCTTCCTGAAATTGGAGAGCGATATAACGGAACAATCGTCAAGCTTGCAACCTTCGGAGCTTTCGTAAATCTCCTTCCAGGAAAAGATGGCTTGCTACACATCTCTCAGATTCGAAAGATGCATGGCGGAAAGCGCATTGAAAACCTTGAAGATGTTATGAATGTTGGCGATAAGGTGGAAGTTGAAATTGGCGAGATTGACCCAAAGGGCAAGCTCTCGCTAATTCCAGTTTTAGATGAGAGCCAGAAGTCAGATACTGCTTCAGAGTAAGTGGAATTAAATGACTGTGCGTAGGACCGTTCTTGCTAGCGGCCTACGCATCGTCACTGAAGAAATTCCTACAGTCCGCTCAGCCGCCTTCGGAATCTGGGTCAATGTTGGATCCCGCGATGAGAGCTTAAAAGTTGCTGGAGCATCACACTTTCTAGAACACCTGTTGTTTAAAGGGACAAAACGTCGTAGCGCGCTTGAAATTTCATCTTCAATTGAAGCCGTCGGCGGCGAAATGAATGCTTTCACATCCAAGGAATACACCTGCTTTTATGCCAGGGTAATTGATAAAGATCTTCCATTAGCTATTGATGTAATTTCAGATCTAATTACATCATCTCTTGGTAAATCAAGTGATGTGGAGGCAGAGAGAAAAGTCGTACTAGAGGAGATCTCTATGCGCGATGATGATCCGGCAGATTTAGTACATGAGTTATTTGCTGAGACTTTCTATGGCGACACAACACTTGGGCGCTCAATACTTGGCACTACTAAATCAATAAAGTCACTTTCTAGAAGCGCGGTATTTAACTACTATAAAAAGCGCTATCTACCAGAAGATATCGTGGTTGCAGTTGCTGGAAATATTAGGCATCAGCAGGTCGTAGATCAGATCATTGCAGCGCTTTCAAGGGATGAGTTTCTCGATCGAACTGAGAAGAAATTTAATCTAAGACCAAGCCAGGAATTTAGTAGAAAGCCAAAGAGAAATGTTGGGCTGATAAATAGAAAGACAGAGCAGGCCCACATAGTTCTTGGAATGCCAGGAGTAAATCGGGACGATAAAAGACGCTTTGCCATGGGAGTTTTATCTGCCGCACTTGGCGGGGGAATGTCCTCTAGGCTATTTCAAGAAATTAGAGAAAAGCGCGGTCTTGCTTACTCCGTCTATTCATATGCTCAACAGTTTGCCGGAAGTGGCTTTCTTGCCCTCTATGCCGGATCTACTCCATCAAAGGCTGTTGAAGTCATAAAGATTATGCGCGGAGTTTTAGAAGATGTTGCAAGTAATGGACTGACAAATGAGGAATTAATTAAGGCTCAAGGAGCAGTTAGTGGCTCACTAGTTTTAGGCCAGGAAGATACGGGTTCTCGAATGAGCCGGATTGGAAAGAGTGAGCTGATTTATGGCCAGGTCTTAAGCTTTGATGAGATCCTTCGAGAGATTTCAGCCGTTGATAGCCCAGCCATTGCAAACCTAGCATCTGAGGTCTTGGGTTCTGCGCCGAGCCTTGCGATTGTGGGACCATTTGCCAAGCGTTCAATCTTTGAAAAGGCTATGAAGTAGAAGGTGGAGAAGCGATGAAAATTAAAGTCGCCGTTCTTGGCGCCAAGGGCCGTATGGGCACCGAGAGTGTTAAAGCTATCTCTGCTGCAGATGATCTGGAATTAGTCGCATCTCTTGACCTAGGTGATTCATTAGATTTATTAAAGAGCTCTGGCGCAAAGGTTGTTCTAGATTTTACTCATCCTGATTCAGTTATGAAGAATTTAGAGTATGCAATCAATAGTGGAATTAATGTAGTAGTTGGAACTACTGGTTTTGATAGCAAGAAAATAGAGGAAGTTAAAGCTCTGCTAGCTAAAAATCCTCAAGTTGGAGCAATAATTGCGCCAAACTTTGGCCTGGGGGCAGTATTAATGATGCAGTTTGCAGCAAAGGCTGCCACCTATTTTGAATCAGTTGAGATTATTGAACTACATCATCCTGAAAAGGCAGATGCCCCTTCTGGAACTGCAACTAGAACTGCAGAGTTAATCTCTGATGCCAGAGCGAATGCCAAGAAGAGCGCAATGCCTGATAAGACTAGTAGCGCACTTGCTGGAGCAAGAGGAGCCAAGGTTGGAGATGTTCCAATTCATTCGGTACGCCTCAGAGGTTTAGTTGCTCATCAAGAGGTCCTACTTGGAGATCAAGGCGAGACTCTCTCGATTAGACATGACTCAATAGATAGAAGTGGATTTATGCCTGGGGTACTACTTGCTATAAGAAGCGTGTCGACAAGACCTGGTTTAACCTTTGGCCTTGAGAATCTGATGGATATCTAGGAGGAAAATGTGAGTACTTCAATAACAATGTATAGCGCAGATTGGTGTGGAGATTGCGTCAGATCTAAGAGATTGCTTGATTCACTTCAAGTTAGTTATGAAATCATTGATGTCGAATCAGTGCCTGGAGCATCAGAGAAAGTTATAGAAATAAACGGCGGAAAGCGTTCTATCCCAGTAATTCTCTTTCCTGATGGGACCCATCTAACGGAACCCTCCGATATTGATCTAAAAGCAAAGCTCGAAGCTTTAAAGATTATCTAGAAGTTATAAACTAGGGCAGAGCTTGCCGCAGCAAGCAACATCATTATTGGAAAGTTTGCTTTAAAACTTAATGCAATAGCAGCAACCAGTAGTCCTACAAGCCTGTGATCAATTACAACCTGCTGCTCAATTGTTAGCGCCTGTACAGCTACTAATGAGCTCAGTAGAGCGATAGGTATAAGTGCATTAATCCTTTGAATTACTGGTCTATTAAGAAGAGATTCTGGGATGCGATAGCCAAGATACTTCAACAGAAAGCAGATCAGAGACGAAACTAAGGTTGCAATCCATAATTGACTCATCGAGCTGCCCTACTTCCAAAAATTACTGCCAATAGCGCTGTTGCAATTATTGGAACTCCAGCTGGAACAAATGGAACTAATAAAAGCGCCAAAAGCGCAGCAGATATGGCAAGTGCTCGAGTTTTATTATCAGTAAGTCTTGGCCAGAGGAGTCCAAGAAATGCTGCCGGAACTACTGCATCAAGACCCCACGCTGCAGGATCTCCAATTGCTCCAGCGCCGATGGCTCCAATAAGAGTAAAGAGATTCCAGAAGAAATAAACTCCAATACCAGTTGCCCAGAAGCCATAACGCGCAGCCTCATCACCTCGCCCCTCTTGGCTAATTGCAATGCCTGTTGATTCATCAATCGTTAACTGCGCCCCAACCAGACGCTTAAAACCTTTTAGCTTTAATAGTGGAGCCATCTTTAATCCATAGAGACCATTTCGAAAACCGAGAAGAGATCCGGTAGCAATTGCGCTTAATGCAGATCCACCAGAGCCCATAACCCCAACAACTGCAAATTGTGAAGCGCCAGAAAATAGAAGTAGCGAGAGAAGGCAGGTTTGAAGAATTGAAAATCCAGCAGCAATTGAGGCTGCTCCAAAGGCGGCGCCATATGTTCCAACCGGAATAGCCACCGCCATCGAGTCTGATAAGACTCTGCGCTTACTAAAGCTTGAAGGATTTAGTGACACGCGCCTATTCTGCCTTAGAAAATCCCAACCTTGCGCCAGAGAGTAGATAAGGTCGCGCACGTGAGCCAGCCAAGCCATCCAGATATTGTCTTTAGAGATGATGTGACAGTAGAGCTAGTTAAATCTAGCGCTAGTGATGCTGATGTCATTTGGGCGGCGCGAGTTTCAACGGCAGGCGAGAATTCTTTAGAGGAAGTAAACGCAGATCCTGCTCGCTCAACGGGATTAATCAACTATCTAGCAAGAGAGCGCCATGGCTCTCCTTTTGAACATACCTCAATGACCTTTTTTATTAGCGCTCCGATATTTGTATTTAGAGAGTTTATGCGCCATCGCATCGCCTCATACAACGAGGAGAGTGGTCGCTATCGCGAACTGCTTCCAGTTTTCTATGTTCCAAATAAAGCTAGAAAATTAGTTCAAACTGGAAAGACTGGTCACTATGTATTTGTTGATGGAAGTGATGAGCAGTATGAGATATCAGTTGCTGCTATGAAAGAGAGTTATGAACTTTGTTATTTGAATTATAAGAAGATGCTAGATGCAGGGGTGGCAAAGGAAGTTGCCAGAGCCGTGCTTCCGGTTGCGCTCTATTCATCTATGTATGTCACGATGAATGCTAGAGCTCTTATGAATTTTCTCTCGTTAAGAACAGCCCGAGAAGGATCTCACTTTCCTAGCTATCCGCAGCGGGAGATTGAGATGGTGGCAGAGAAGATGGAGGAGCACTTTGCCCGCCTGATGCCGATTACCTATGCTGCCTTTGAAAAGTCGGGGCGCGTCGCGCCATAGCCGGTAAGTAGTAGCCTTGGCGCATGTCGATTCAGGCGCCATTTGGCAGATTGTTGACCGCAATGGTCACCCCTTTTAAAGATGATCTATCAATTGATTGGGCAAGCGTTGAAAAAGTAGCCGCACATTTAGTTTCAACGGGTCATGATGGAATTGTTCTAAATGGCACAACAGGGGAAGCGCCAACTACTAGCGATGAAGAGAAAGTTGAAATAATCAAGGTAGTGCGCAAAGTAGTCGGATCAAATATAAAGATTGTTGCAGGGGCTGGAAATAACGAAACTTCTCATTCGCTCGAGCAGGCAAGGCAGGCAGCTAAGGCTGGAGCTGATGGACTTTTAGTAGTGACTCCTTATTACAACAAACCACCGCAGGCTGGAATCGCAGCTCACTTTGAAGCAATGGCAGGCGCTACTGATTTGCCAATCATGCTCTATGACATCCCACATAGAACTGGTGTTGCAATTGAGCCAGATACGATTGTTAAGTTAGCAGCAAATCCCAAAATTGCAGCTCTTAAAGATGCAAAGGGAGATATCGCTTCAACTTCTTGGGTAATTAAGAGATGCGCTATACCGGTTTACTCAGGTGATGACATTTTAAATCTTCCACTACTTTCAGTTGGAGCGGTGGGCTTTGTCTCTGTCTGCGGCCATAGCGTCGGATCAGAGTTAAAGCAGATGCTAAATGCGTTCTTTTCAGGTGATGTCGCAAAGGCACTTGAAATTCATCAGAAGTTGTTACCGGTCTATACCGGAACATTTAGAACCCAAGGAGCAATTCTTACTAAAGCCGCTCTTGATTTAATGGGCTTAAGTGGTGGACGAGTTCGCCTGCCGCTAGTTGATGCAACCAAGGCTCAGATAGACCAACTACGAGAAGATCTTCGCGCTGGCGGCGTGAAAGTTAAGTAATGAATCATCCGCATCCCGATCTAGGGTTGCCGCCAAAACTTGCCGCCAAAACTCTAAGGATTGTTGCCTTAGGTGGCCTTGGAGAAATTGGTCGCAATATGACCGTTTTTGAATATGAAGGCCAGTTATTAATCGTTGACTGTGGCGTTTTATTTCCAAGTGAAACTCAGCCAGGTGTTGATTTAATCCTGCCAGATTTTTCTTATCTAAAAGAGCGAATGGGTGATATCGCGGCCGTTTTTCTAACTCACGGCCATGAGGATCATATAACCGCACTTGGCTACCTACTTCGCGAGCGAGAAGATATTCAAGTAATTGCCAGCGCTTTAACTCTTGCCTTCTTAAAGGGAAAGTTAAGAGATCATCGAATCTCACCAATTATGGTTGAAGTTAAAGAAGGTCAGAGCAGAAAAGTTGGACCTTTTGATTTGGAATTTATTGCAGTCAACCACTCAATTCCTGATGCGTTAGCAGTTGCGATAAAGACTCCTGCCGGGGTAGTGCTTCATACTGGCGATTTTAAAATGGATCAACTTCCTCTAGATGGAAGAGTTACTGATTTAGCTCGCTTTGCATCCCTTGGCCAATCTGGCGTTGATTTATTTATGGTTGATTCAACTAATGCTGATATTCCAGGATTTACCACATCTGAGCGGGAAATTATGCCGGTATTAGAGCGAGTTATTGATGGCACAAAGGCAAGAGTAATTGTTGCCTCCTTTGCATCACATGTTCATCGCATCCAACAGGTGATAGATATTGCTTATAGCAAGGGGCGGAAAGTTGCCTTTGTTGGACGCTCGATGGTTAGAAATATGACGCTCGCTGCAGAGATGGGATATCTACATATCCCGCCGAATACTTTGCTAGAGGCCGATGAAATTGAAAGCGCTGGAGATAAAGTTGTATTGATTTGCACAGGTTCACAAGGTGAGCCACTGGCAGCTTTATCAAGAATGGCAAATGGTGATCATCAAATTAGAGTAGGAAGAGATGACACTGTAATTCTTGCATCATCGCTGATTCCAGGAAATGAGAATTCGGTCTATCGAGTAATAAATGAATTAACTAGATTTGGCGCTCGCGTCGTACATAAAGGCAATGCGCTAGTCCATGTTTCAGGTCACGCAGCTGCAGG
>Ga0209033_1001094_pt1 | contig 15691 bp, 25 predicted proteins | sample LauGreFa1BDMLBDN_2_FD_188218 | JGI IMG/M metagenome (GOLD analysis project Ga0209033, IMG submission 188218) | Freshwater lake microbial communities from Lake Michigan, USA - Fa13.BD.MLB.DN (SPAdes) (version 2) | ecosystem: Environmental > Aquatic > Freshwater > Lake | place: Lake Michigan, USA...
TTTATACATTTCCCAGAATCGCGCAATACGCGAATCGACTGTCTCATAATTGTCAATATTGAACCCACTCATAATCCTTCTTCCCGATAGTTTGTTTCCCTGTCCATAAAATTTTTACGAGCGCCAATAAACTCGATAATAGAGTTCAGGCTTATGTTCATCTCAGCCATGTCGCGTAATAGTCCTAGCATTTGCGAATGAGTTAATCTGCCATGTCGGACATATGTGCGTTCTTCTTGGGTTAATCCGCCCCACATTCCGTACTTCTCATTTCCCATCGCATAACTTAGGCAATCACGCCGAATAACACAGCGACCGCACATCGCCCGAACGCTTCGCATATTCAACCCTTGCTCAGCTAGTTCATCGCGATTAGCGTAGAAGATTTCCGTATTCGCTCCACGACATTCGGCGTATTCCCAAGATACGTCGTCGTAGTCGTTAGTTTTTGGCTGATTCATTTTTATAATCGTTTGAGTAATAACTACGCGTCGCGTCATCATGGCCGGAAGTGTAGCCCCATAGTGCGCCAGCCAAGAACGCTAAGCCACCAAAGATAAGACAGAAAATAATCTGCCCTGTATTCATATCTAGATCAACCATTATTTGCCCCTGTCTGGATTCCCTTGCGAAATCCGTTATACACAGGGTAAGCCACAGGTTGTGGGCTAGTCAAGCATTTAGCCCCAGGTTTTTTTATTCCAGGTAAATGACCCATCGGGTCGCATAATGATTGAAATAGGATTCACTAGGCTTCCTGAGACTTCCAGCATCCCAAATCCCATTTGCCAATTAGGAGCGTTCAGAGGGCGTGTATAGGCCGCTTTGCGTACAGCCATGAGGTGTCCTGCCTCAAAGCCGAAAAGTGGCTCTAATCGCCCCCTGAGGCCTGTAGAGCGCCATATAATGCCCTGCCGGTGAGTATGTCCGCAGACTACGTTCTTTCCCATGCGCTCGACCAGTTTGGCAGCTGTGCCTCCCGCGTATTGAACCAGGTTCGCTTCGTCGCCATGCGCCAGGATTGTATTAGGGGCTATAAGGCCTGGTTGCTCATGCCAGGTGATGCCTAAATCTTTGATGCCGATTAGCTCGGTGTACTTCAGGCCTTTAAGGGTTGCTAGCGCTGGGGCGTTACGCTCGATGTATCGGTCGAATCGGTCTGTGTGATTAGATCGTACGAGGTGAATCTTTTTATCGTCGCCTAAAGCTTTCCGAATAGACGCGAGAACGCTACGAGTTGCGTCAAGGTCTGATTGTAGTTTGACGGAATACTCGCCTCGGGAACCTGCTTCCCATTTTGAGAGCATGGGCAAATCTGCTTCATCTCCGACGATGGCAACGGCATCTGGCTTGATTGCCTTAATAAAAGCAATAACGTTAGCGGTAGCCTTTGGATGGTTATATGGGATTTGTAGGTCTGGAACGATAACAAGTCTAATCGTAATCTTCCATTTCATCAGGAACATCTTCCCATAGATCATCATCTTCTTCATCATCTATTTCATCTTCTTCAATGATGGTTTGCCCTGGGAATGTCCATTCTGGCATTTGATTCAATACTAAGTCGAATGATTCTTTGCGAGTGAATCCAGCTTTGAGATATGCCTGAAGTAATCGCTGCGCTTCGACAGCCATCGTCAGCATTGGCGTTAAGGGTTCGGACATGAGGACGAAATCTTCTTTTGGTGTCTGTTCTTCCATGCTGAACCCCCTACGCTGAGACTAGGATAGCGTCTTATTAAGAATAATTTTGTAAATGTCGTCCACACGCTGCTCTAGGCGCGTTACTTGGTCTTTCATGCTTGAACCAGAGTTAGGACGTAACTCAGCCAGGTAATGCTTGACCAGGAATTGAACGATGCCAGTAATTCCGCCAAGCGCTGTAAAGGCTACGGCAATAACGGCAATCCAATCCCCGACGCTCATGCCTTCTTTTTTCCGTTAGCGCCTGATAAGCCAGCAGCTACTACAGCTGAAAGAATGGATCTATAGTCCAACTCGAAATTAGTGGCTTGCCAGCAGACCAGGAAGCCGGTTATGCCCATCATGATTTGCTTGGTGTCTAGTTTCATTTCTTTAGGCTCTCTACTTGGAATGGTTTTCCGTCATTGTCGCCCGATGGTGTAAAGCTAATATGGATATGGTGTGCGTGTGGGTTGCCTTTATATGTACGCCACTTCCAGCCCATGCGAGGGCTAGCAATTTTCCCGTAATGAATGATGTACGAAATACGCTTATCGCCAACCTTAGCAGCTAAGCGAAGTTCTTCGGCCAGATCCCAGGATGCGTCTTTGTAACGCTTTGTTAAGTCTGCGTCCACATCAATAGCTCGAACCATGCCAGTAGCATCAGGGTTATGATCTGACGGCCTTGCCTGATGGCGAGTGTCGCCTACCCAGCCATCACTTGATTTATCGCGTTTAGGATAAGTCGCGTTAATCTGTGAGCGTAGTTTTTGGGCAGCCTTAGAGAGCTTCGGGGTCGTAATCTTCCCAGGTCGGGATTTGCTCATTTGCGCAATTACCCGTCAGCCTAGAGGGCAGCAATTTCTTCCTCGGTCAATCCGAGGTCGATGAGTTTAGCCAATGCGCGCTGACGTATAGCTTCTTTTTCCGCTAATTGTGCGCTTCGTGCCTCAGCTTCTTTTTGTGCTTTTTCTACTACGGCAATTTCTTCAGAAGTAAGATCTCTCCAAGTTTCTTCACCTGTTATAACGTTGATTATTTTTTCTTTATACATTATGCCGCTCCGTAAACATCGAAAGTACCTGCGTCAAAGTTGCCAGATTCTGAATATAAACTAACACTAGTAATAGTCGCGGAGTTATTCCAGAAACCAGTCATAGCTCTCAGCTGTTGTCCGGCCGTTCCCGCACTATTTCCAGCGCCACCATTAACCTGATACATTTTTTTGCCGGAGGTAGCTCCACCCGATAAAAATAATCCGCCCCAGCAAGTATCTCCTGCGCTGTTGGCCAATGCTCCTATTGGAGCACCACCGCCTGTATCATCCAAACCAAGAAAATTAAGAGCATTGTAAGTAGTTCCCGCCGATATATAAATACCATAATTGTAATAATTGTTTCCAGTATCAGAGTTGAATCTCACGCGAATTGTAGAGGCAGAATTTGCTGAACTAGCACCTTTAACAAGAACCCAAATTTGATCTAAATTGCTTAATCCGGTTACTGTTACTGTTTGCGCTCCAGTTAATGTTCCAGTTCCAATAAGAGTAAAGTTCTTTGCCCCTGATGGGGCTGACCATTTGATACCAGTAGATTCCGTTGAATCGGCGGTCAATACATAACCATTTGTTCCAACAGCAAGACGACTGAAAGTATCTGCGCCAGTTCCGGCTATTAAATCGCCTTTAGCGTCAATAGCTGTTGCCATGCTATTCGTAATAGTTACAGCGCCAGTAGTGCCACCACCTGAAATACCCGTGCCCGCAGTTACGGCGGTAATATCTCCAATTTCAGGCGTTGTCCATGTATAATCTAAATCTGTGTTTGAGGCTTTAGCCAATACTTGTCCAGTAGTGCCACCTTTAAGATCTACGAATGAGGTATCAATCGAGTTACCGAGCGTACGCATCGCAGCTGCGCCATCTTTAACCAGGTCGGTATCGTCGGGGGTTTCCCATCCGAAGTTGGTTGTCGTTGCCATTCGTTCTCCTTTAGGCGACTATCGTCGCGTTTAGCCAGTCTAGTGTACCGGATAGGGTCTGCCACGTCTCAGTATTAGGCACAGAGTTCCAGCGGAACGCCTGAAGCGAGAATGAGAGTGGGCTAATAAGAATCGTAAGGTCAAGAGTGTTATATCCTGCGCGGAACGTCCAGCCTTCGACGAATCCCTGAAATTGGCCATCGTTCATATTGGCTGGCAAGTCGAGAAGATCTACGGGCATTCCGATAAATACGTTAATCAGCGCATCTCGATCTTGGTTGGTTATGTTGCCATTAACGAGAGGGAAGGTAATCGCATCCAAGCCAGGTCGAGGATAGGCGCGCAGTTGAATATATTGCTCTGCTTGTGCTTCGGCGTCGGCTTTGTGTTTTAAGTAAGTGTTGATTGTCTGGCTGAGTGTGCCGTATTGAGCAATAGACGCAGGGTCGGAATCAACGCTTTCATCGCTAAAATTATTGCCAGAGAATATCGTGACGTAGTTTCGGACATCGCCACCCTTTGTGTAAAGCCTGATACCTCGTCCAATGGCATCATTAGCGGATAGTTCTACATAACCATTTGTCGAAAGGTATTGGGCTCGATGGGTAGAATCCGCGTAACCAATTCGACCTTCAGCATCCTCGAAAAGATAACCTAGGCCGCTTTGGGCAATATCACCGGCTAAGGTGTAGACATCAGTCGGCGAAGCTGAGCGCGAAATCATCTCGTAATCGCCAGGTTGATCTATGTCGCCCAGTCCTGTATTGAGCGCATCTTCCCATGTTTCGGTAGGCGTGTAAGTTGCCCATGTAGTAGTAGCTGGCGCTTGCGCCCAGGTCTGAAATAGTACGCCAGAGAGCAACGTGTAAATCTGATTGCCTTCGTAATCCTGGGATAGAACGCCGTCTGTAGTGGCCTTAGGAAGCCTTGAGAGCGCGCCTAGCGCGGTTATCGTGATGACCTGAACCTGAGCGACGTTACCTAAATCCCTGACTTCCTGGACGATGTCCGAGATAAATCCACCGAATATCGGCTGGTAGGTATTGGTCGAATCTTTGACGCTAATGGTGATGCCTTGATTTATCTCAGTAACCACAGAGCTTAAATCTAGGTTTATCAGTTCTACCTGGCAGTAACCAGCTACAGGCTGGCGATAAATATCAGTTCGGCCTGAAGTAATGGTGAGATTAGCCAAAGTAACATCGGTGTAATCCACCGAGTTAATAGTGACTTTCCATTGAGGCGTGAATGCGGTCATTAGAACGCCAGCGCTCCTGCTCCAAGTGTGCCTCGGCTTTGGCTGTTATTGAGTACGTTAATAATCGTGCGCGCTGTACCTTCAGGATCTATAGCGCCATTTACTGTGATGTAGTTGGCCGAACCGCTACCGAGGCTGGATGTACTTGGGGCGCTCATGGTTGGCACATCGAATGATGATTGACGCGCACCAAATGGATTGATGTTGCTGAGGAATTGTTTTGCTTGGCTACCAAATCGGACGATGTCGCGAAATCCGTCCACAATGCCTTGAATCGTTACGTTAATGACTTCGAGAACCTTAGCGGTTGCCTGAGCAACAGCGTTAAGCGCTTTGAGCGCTTTTTCTAATCCAGCAACGGCTGAACCTTGACCACCTGTAGCGGTATCGAAAATAGCAAACAGTTCTGCGAATCGGCTGCCCACGTTACGGATTGTCTTGCCAAGCTCATTAGCAATTTCTTCGGCGCTTGTTAGTCGAGTGTTCATTTCTACGACGCGAGGCGATGTCTCACCGATTGCGGTATTTAGTCCACCCTTACCAGTTAAGCCAGCGACGAAAGCATTAAAAGCCGGTACGCCTTCATTGAGTAGGAAATTAGTAAGTTTCCCTAATTGTGGCAAGAGAGCAGCGCCGATAGATTCTTTAGCTTCGTTAAATGCTATTTTAAGGCGTTCTACGCGCCCTGCGTAAGTATTGGCAGCTACGTCAGCTTGCCCGCTAAATGTCTTGCTGAGCGATGCTACGGCTCCCTCGAAATCTTTATTCTTAATGATGGATTCATCTATGCCGCCACCTAAACGCTTTAGCGCTCCAAAGTTGCCATCGTAGGCTTTGGCTAATGCTTCGCTGACTTGGGCAAGGCTACGGCCTGTGCCAGCTGAAATATCCAGCGCCAGGGTTTGTAAGCGGATGGCTTCATCTATATTTTTAACGGATCTAAACAAGCGCTCGAAAGATGGGCGTAATTCATCGTCAGTAACGCCGACAGCGATGGAAGTCTGATAGATATATTCTTCGACACTAGCGATTTGTTGGTCAGTTGCGTTTGTTACGTTCTGAAGCGTGGCAGCAAGTTTAGCCTGAGCAGCTTCATCTTCCAGCGCAGCTTTCACGCCATCAACGGCCATCTTTAGCGCAAGAGCGCCGATAGCAGCGGCAGCAAGCGCGGCAGCTTTACCGACTTTAGCAAAGCCAGCTTCTACCTTATCGCCGAATGTCTGCGTTTCCTGGTTAGCTTTGTCTAGGCCTTTGATTAGGTCTGCGGTCTCCGCAAGGATGGAAAGTTTTAGGGTACGACTACCGGCCATTATTTATCCCATTCCTTTAGTATGCGATTAAAGGATTCTTCCCATTTAGCAATAAGTTCACGCTGATTCTCAGTTAGCGTAGGGTAAATAAAATAGCCTTGATTGCCTCGCCCTAGTCTTGGGGTACGGCGTGGGAATTGCTTGAACCGATTAGATCCAAATTCCATGCCAGGCCAGAGCTGTTGAGTAGTTCCTCCGCCCGAGTATTTCTGAGAAGCAAAGCCGAAAGATAATTCCCCTATCTTTGACGACTTAGCAACGCGAGCGCCTTCAGCAATACGTCGAGCGGAAGCTCCTGCGATTTGGCGTGTCTGCGCCTTGCGGATAATCTTCTCTTTAAGCATTTCAGCGATTTCAGCTGAGGCTTGTTTCGCCTGGTCTAGCGCTTCGGCATCCATCGCCTTGAACGCGCGTTTAATACCGGATAGCTCGCTGCGGTCATACGCGATGCGTACATTATCCACGATTGCGCTTCTCCAATATCTCGATGGCGGTCAATATGTCTTCGGCGGTCTGCCATTCGCTCATCGGTATTCCAGTAGCGATAGATAACTCGATAAGCGTCCGGTTTATGCTTCCGGCTGGGTAGCTTTTGGGTCTACTTCACCGACTTCAATATCATCAACGCTCAGAATCCAAGTCTCGAAAGACTTAAGCTGTTTAGCGCCTGAAGTACGGCTCATAGACGTATAAGCCAAGAACATCAAGTCATTCATTCCGATTTCGTCATTCTGGCGAATCGTCTTACCTGTCTTGAGTTCCCACTTAGCCCAGTCGGGAGGATTGACGACGTAGGTCGCTTCTTCCCCATTATTAAATTTTATGGTAATTGGTAGTTTCATTAGTAAGCCCCGATCTAGTTACTAGCTGAATGATTCTGCTGGTGTTCCGACTACTGTGAAGTTGAAGGATACAGTCTGCGCTTCGTTTCCTGCGCCTCCGGCTGTTGGGAAGTCAGGAAGAATTGAGAAAGTAAAGGTTGCGCCAGAAGCAGCGGTCATTACTGTAGTGATGCCGGTATCTGGTGAAGCCTCAGCAACGCCCCATAGGATTTCGCATAGGGAGCCAGTTGCGCCCCAGTCTGCGAGCATCTCAACGGCGAAGTTCCATTGGTCGTCAGTTACTTTGTAAGCCTTGCCATCTAGGGTTTGGTAGGTCTCACGAGTGCGTGTATCGCTGAGGATTGCGCTTGTTGTCTGAGCGTCGAAATTGTTACCACCAATAGTGAAGGTAACATCTCTGCCCGTAATTACGGTGGTAGGCATTTCGGTTTCTCCTTAGTTTGTCTGCGTGTAATAGGTTGAGACGTTAATATCGGCAGATAACACGTTAGACGCGCCTACCTGGACGATTTGTGGCGTTTCAATTTGTCCTACTACATATCCGGCAGGAATAACTGCCAGAATGCTGATAATGAGCTTCTCTAGGTTGTCTAGGGATGCTGGGTTGGAATTATACGCGACGGCTGCGGTAATTTTGTAATTGAGCATTACTTTTGTCGTCGCTTTGTTAATAAGATTCGGCTCCATGTATGGAGAGCCAGGAACGATAACTACAGCCGGCGGAATGATTGCCTCGGGTACATAAGAATAAACAGATCCAGCGACAGAGCTGAGAGCTGTGGCGAGTGTGCCTCGTACGTCGGCAGATATTGAGGATGGAGGCATTATTGCGCGAGGGTTTCTACGTCAACGGTATTTCCGAGTAACCCGGACACACGATTGAAAAGACTTCGGCCCATTCTGTATGGCGTTGCGGTGAAATCTACGCCTTCAATTTGTCCGCCTGGAGCTGTGCGAGATTGAAATACTTCGACTGCTACGACTAGGACGGCAGATTCTACGTTCTGATTATTTGCGTAAATGGTGGCGGCATCTTTGCCGGAAAGTGTGGCGCGACCTGTTGGGATTATTGGTCTGCGCTCGATGTCTGCGTTGGTAATGCTTTGAGTAAATACCTGCGAATAAATAATATTAAAGCCCATGCGATTTACTGTGTAGAACGTTGCGATGTCGTCGGTTACAGCGCGAGAGCCATCGAAAGGCGCTCCAACGTTGTTAATGACTACAGTCTGGCCTTCTACGAATCCGTGAGGGCGTACTGTGTAGAAATAAGCGATGTTATCGACTAATTCCACGCCTTGAATTGCTGCCTCATGCTCAGTCAATAACGGCAGGATTACGCCTTCAGCGGTGTCGATAATTCCATCAAGATATGCGTCATTATAAAGCGAAGAGCTAACGCCTAGCACAGAGCGTAGTTGCGACGCGGTTACGATGCTAGGCATTAGATCTCCTTACGAGCGAGAGAGAGGCGCTCGGGGCAACACGCCTCCCTCTCAGATTAGTTTGACTAGGCTACTGTGAGGTTACGGAACGCGGTTGGATACTTGGAGCAAGTTGCTACGTATCCGTACACGCCGATTTCGATTTCGCCAGTTGAGACGACGTTTGCGCGGATTTGTTGTGCTGGTCCGCGGTAGAAGGTTGCTGCGTCGCTTGCGTAAACTACGCCCTTAACGCCTGTGCCTGTGTCAATGTTTGGATCTACAACAAGTCCAAGACCTGCGATAGTTCCAGCGGTTGAACCCTGGGTCATGAGACCAGCAGCGTTCTGCGGAGCAGCAGCAGCGAATAGTGGTCGCTTGTTATCATCAACAGCAGCAAGAAGCTCTGCGAAGTTGCCAGTATCAGCAAGGAAACGGTTTGGTGTACGACGGAGAACACCGAAAGAATCAGCAATGCCATCTGCGATAGAAGCATAGAGAGTTGCGCCAGTTGAAGTTCCTGGTGCGCCTACTGCGATGCTAAACGCATAAGCATCTGCCTTTTGTGCCCATGAAGCAGCAAGTTCACGAAGCAATACATCGAGATACGCTGGGTCTGAACGCTCTAAAAGTTCGACGGATACTTTGTTTGCGCCAGCAATCTTGATTACATCAACTTCTTTGCTGGTGATTGTGGTATCGGTTGAATCAAACTCAACTGCTTCAGCCGTTTGTGCGGCTGTGGCCTGTACGCCAAGAAGCGGACGATAGAATTTCATCCCTGTTGCTGGCAATACGCCTTGCTCTAAAGACATAGCGAAAGGCATGGAATCGTCAATGATTCCAATGATGTCGCGAAGGTATGTCGGAGGTACTACGCCGATATTCTCGGAAGTAGTAGCAGCATCAAGAGCTGCGACGATGTCGCGCGCGTTGCTGTCGCCACGTTGCGCCTGGATTTGTGCGAGTGCGTACTGTCCTGCGGAAATGTTCATGTTTACGCGCGGAGCGGTGTAAACAGGAGCGCTAACGACAGGAGCAGAAGCCTCAACCTTGGATGATTCGACCGAAACCTCAGGCTCGGTCATCTTTGGGGTGTCGGTCATTTCTTCTTCTTCCTTTTGTGGTTCTTCCGAAGCAGCTACCTCGGAAACTCGCGCAGAGTCGATAGCCGGTGATTCCACTAGGCTAACTTCTACGAGATTGGATGAGAGGACGCGAAATGCGCCATCTTCTTCTTTCCATTCGTTGAGCTTGATGCCCACCGAAAATCCGTCGCGTAATCCCATGGCAGCTTCTTCCAAAGCGGCATCTCCGAGATACGTTTTAGCAATCTTAAAACTTGCGTCAATTCCTATTGGCGCTCCGTTTTCGTCGTTTACATGATTAAACTCGAGAACGCGACCAATAGGCTGAGTGTTTTGATGCTCTAGTAATAATTTAATAGGTTTGAGAGCGATTGAATCCTGGGCGAAAATAGTTTTGCCAGCATTGGTATAGCCAGCCTCATTCCAGGTAACGATTCGACCAGTAATGGTACGAGCGTCGCTATCGGCTGCGAGTATGTTCATCGGCATGTTTATTTTCATCGGATTAGATCCTCTTCCATTCTTGCTTCGTCAATCGTCATAATTCCAGAACGCACTAGGATTTCTAAAGTCTGTGCGCGCTCTAAGGGATTACCACGAAGGAAGTCGTCCATGTCGAATTCGACTTCTTGCGTATTAGGCGTGAAATCAGGCATGGAAAGTCTTTGCTCAATTGCTTTGAGTAGTGGGCGAAGTGAAAAATCAACAAGTGAACGTCTTTCCGATACTACGTTCGCGTAAGTCATAGAATTGACGTCAGCGGATAAATACCACGCTGGGATTCCTACGAGACGTGCCACTTCAGTCGCAAGGTATTGGCGAGCCTGATTGAGTTGAAGTTTTTCTGGGTCAAATCCTACGGCTGTCATTTCTACGTCAGCATTAAGGAAGGCGGTTGCGCGAGATTGGCGCGAAATCTTCCATGCGTCGAGTAATTGACGGATACGATCTGCCGGAAGGTTTGTGCCAGTTGATTTAAGAACCATTGAAGGCGTTGGTTCGTTAGCGAAGTTATACGCGGTTTTTTCTAGTTCTAGCGCTGTGCGAATCGTACGGCCACCGATGGATAAAATACCATCCCCAGCAGGGAAAGCGATGATGGAATTAACGCCAGTAAGCGGAACGTTTTTTCCGTCGAGTTGGTATCCAATAACTTCGGTTCCTAGCGCGTTATATTGTGGGGTTACTCGTTCTGGTGCTACACGCGTCCAGGATTTAATTCGATTGGGAAATTCTGCGTACACTTCTAATACTTGGCCATAACCTACCCCAAATAATTTCATATCTTGTACGAGATAGTAATAAACAGTAGATCCAGGTACGCGTGGGTCTGGCTGATGAATAACTCGAGGGCTCTCGATTAAAGTTGAATCCGCTTTTAAGCGAGTTTCCAGCGGAATGCTTGCGATAGTGCCAGCGATGATGCCAAGTCCGCGCGCCACAGCCGGAACCTGTAGCGCTTGTTCGCGTGAACACGTTAGCGCGAACGCACCCCATCCCATCGGGGTTACAATGTTGAGAGGAGCTAGTCCAGCCTCAACGTCAACATGAGAGCGCTCGGTCAGCGCTGCGGAAATCCGATTTTGATTTTCGGTTACGCGAAAAAAGTCTAAGATAGCCATATAGCCTAAAATTGTATCATAGTCAATTTTTAGCCGACGAGAATATCAACATCGGCTATCGGTTTTGACGCATCGTGAATTGCCATCGCGGTCGCTACAGCTGCGGTCGCATTATCGTTACTCGCTCGACGGCCAATAATCCATCCCCCGTCGCTGAAGTTAATCCGAGCGCAGGAAGCGATTGCCTTATTGAGCGAATTCTGGTCTGCGTGGGAAAGTCTGCTATTTTCCATCGCCGATAACATCTCGTCACAGGCCTGGGCAAATTCTCGGCCGTCTACTGCCTTACATTGAATACCGGCTGCCTGTAATCTGGCTGCGACGCTGGCTCCTGTGTTCTTGCTAAAGCTCACATGGCTTACATCGTACTTTCGCACCCAGGGCGCTATCGCATTGGCTATTTGTAAATCATCAAGCGCGGTCTGGCTGTCGAATTCGTGTAATAAACCGACGGCTATTTTCCCATCTACCACTTGCGCAGCAACGAGAGCGCAGCGGTCGCGTCGAGGTGTTAAGTCGTAGGCTAAGAATGTCGGTCTGTCGTTGGTTAGTTCTAAATCTAGATCCACACAATTAGCCCAAGCGCCAGGAGACCAGGGCGAGACCATCGTGTCTACCCAAATGCCAAGATTCTCAGTTAGTACGACAGCTTCAGGTTCATTCTTAACGGCCATGAGATTCTCGTAATGAACCGAGCGACCCATCGCCGGATTCGCTGCCTTCCATGCGTCCAAGTCGTCAAGACTTGACCCAGGCTTCGCGCTCCATTCCATCCACAGTAAAGAATCCTTTACGCCTTCGACTGTGTTATGTCCGCGAGTGCGTAATTCGTTTAGGACGACGGAAGTCGCGTCGCCAGCATTGGAGAACGCCCAGAGTTGAGGATTCTTGGCCGCTAATTGTGTCCGGCTAATCGCTGACCATGCGCCATAGTCTTTATGCTCGCGCAACTCGTCCAGGTAGATAGATTCGGCTCCGGCATAGCCTCGACCGGCTGCGTTATTGGCGACTACCTTAAATCGAGATCCATTGAGCATGGTAATTTCTTCCTGGCCATTTACTCGGCGGATATTCTTCACCTGCGACGAAAGCCAGTCATGATTTTCGAATAATTCGACCACTTGGTTAAAATGTTCCAGCGAAATAGCCAGTTTATGAGCGCTGAGGATTTGCAGCTTCTCTTTCCACTCGGTTAGCCCCATGACTACGCGCAGCCGCATCAAATGGCTCTTGCCTTGCTGCCTGGATACCAGAATCCCCACCTGGCTAAATGCCCACCGGCCATCATCCCTAAATCTGTGCGCTTCCTGGGCTACGAGTTCCTGCCAGGGCATCAAAGGCTCACCTAAACGCTCAGCTAGTTCGATTAGCTCAGTTCCACGCGTCGGAAGCTCATCGCGGTAGGGCGTATGGATACGAGGCTCATTACTACCCAGTATCGGTAAGGTGCTAATAGGTGCCATTAGGGAACCATCATAGCGAATCAGGATTCTTAAACGGCGAATCGTTTTGGCTGGTCTGGTCTGGGGAGAAAAAGGAAAATGGGGGTCGTGGGTGTTCTTTCCTATTAAAAAAACTGCCCCTATCGCGTTTAGCGCTATTACAGGCTGTACAGGCTGCTACAAGGTTCTCCTCGTTATATGCCTCTCCGCCTCTGGCTAATGGTGTTACATGATCCACAGTATTTGCTGGCTTACTACAGTAAGTACACGTCCAATCGTCCCGATTCAAGACTATTAACCTTAACCGTCTCCAATGTTTATTGTTGTATGTCTTATTCATTTAATACCAATTATGCTTCTTATGATGTTCTAATGCTTTACATCCTTCGCCATATCTGGCTCGAATGTATTTGATATACCAATGAAGCTGTTGAGTGTAGGTTGCGGTACGCAAGTAAGGTGATCGACCCTGTGCCAAACCGTAGTGGCTTCCGTTCCTCGCATCCGTTCTAAAGTTACTCTCTTTTCTTATTATCTCTTTATTACATAGATATTCTGTATAACTACTAGACATCAGCCGTAGCGCGTTAAGTATCTGCGTACGGGAAGGTTTGGCACCTTCTTTAGCTGCGTACGCTGTACTTACGCTAACGGCACTACTAAGTAAGACACACGCTGTGGCTGTGATAAGCCACTTATGGGTGAAGTATTGCTTCATATTTCCTCACAATCGCGCCATATATGAGAGTTCTGCCCCGATGCGCAACAGGCGATTCGTTTTGCGCGCAGATGATTCTCATTCCCTACTTTCAGCTTTTAGGTAGGTTAGTAATGCCCCTCTAACGGGCGATAAGTCGGTTGCTAGCCGATACGTTTCAAATAGGATAGCACACGCTAAGCGGCTACCCTATGGCACCATTCGCAATCGCTAGACATATAAACCCAGCTCCCGCATTTGCGACAGCGTGTGATTCCGTTCTCCAAGTGCCATGAATCGCTCATGCGTAAGCCATTTCGTGTGCGCTCGAACATCATAACGACATTTTCGGCATCTAATTGTTCCTGTTTCAGCATTTTCATATAGCCCCATCCATGTGAATAGATCACAGTAGTTACAGTAATATCCGTACCAGCCAACTTCACTCGCCATAGCCGGCCTTTCGTAGTAGTAGCACTAGCTCATCAAAGCGCATCACTACGCAGAATGACCCGACGCTTGATTCGCCTTGCCCATTTAGACGCATTACAGCAATCGGCAACTCATCGCTTACGCGGTTGGCCTGTTGCTTCATCGTTCCCATTGGGTCGAATTTAGCCCTGGCTTTTACTTCCCAGTCGATACCTGGGGTGCCGGTGATATCACTACCCTCGCGCCCAGCACCCGCAGACATCGCATAGGGGAACCCGTGACTAGCCAGATACTTAGCCACGAGATCCTGCGTCTTGTAACCCCTATGCTTCCTCGACTGGCTCATTCTTTAATCCTTTTTCCACTATAAATTCTCTAACCCAATCCAGGATTTCCATACACATATCCAGCTCATATTGGCGACCAATACATTCTCTCGAGCATTCGTAATGGTGAGCCATCCCGATTTCCGATAGTCGCTTGTAAAGGTTCATCCGATGGCCTTCATAATCTCAACGCCTAACTCGTATGGAATCATAGATCGTAACCTAGCATTTTTTAACTTGCCTGTTCCACCAGCATTGGTACCGGCTGGTGATGATTCATGGCAAGACGCTCCAGGCCTACACATTGGACGCGGTGTCCAGTCAATAGTTCCCCATAAATCGGTGGGTTTCATTCGAGTATCACCATATTGGCAATAAGTTATCGTCCATCGTTTATATGGTTTGACAACATCCTGACTACGCAACATGCCTCTAGGATTTTCCATAATCCATCCTCTGCGCGGATTACAGGCAACCATAAGATCAATAGTATGTTGAACCAAATGAAGCGCCTCATAAACAGCTGGATGTTTTGGTTTAGTGTTTCCGCGAGAACCTTCCCAGTATTTCCAAAGGCTAGCCACGCTAAATTTCTGGCATGGTGGACTAGCCCAGATAAAATCTGGTTGTCCATATTTGGCAATTAACTTTTGTGCCGAAAGTTCAAGAATGTCGCGTTCTTCAGCATCGAAGTATTCGTCCAGTTCCACTCTAATTACAGTATGCCCAGCATCCTCAAATGGCTTTGTGGCGCTGCCTGTACCTGAAAAGAAATCGTAAATAATCATCGCATATTTTTACACGCGCAGTCTGGGCATGTCCAAATGTAATGGATTACGCCTGATTCTTCGTGTTCCTGTGTAATGGCATATTTTTTAGCGCCGTTGAATGGGTAATTACATAAGTCGCAAATGTCTATGAAGTCGCCCACTATGCCCAGATATACCTCTGGGTCATTAGCGCGTTTAATCGCTACCCAACCCATTTAACCCACCTTTGCCCATTTAGTGTCGCAAGTCTGGATATTGTCTGGACAGAAATGACCACCCCAAGGTTTACCAGTTTTCTTGCTGACGCCGGTTTTATACACCATGACGCCATGGGAGCATTTAGTCACTATTTGATTCGCTAGCGGTTCTGCGCCTAACGCATCGCCAAGTATTTCCATCCCTTTAGCCCATGGGTCGTCCTGTGGCACCGGCTTAGGTGTTGCCTCTTTAGATCGTGCGGAAGCCATTTCCTCGCGCGAAGGTCGTTCTCCAACTTTAGCGAACCCAAGGTTAGCCAATGCCCGACCAATCGCCGAAGTCTCAGCAAGTTCAGGCGCATTATGTGGCGCAAACTTATTGGCTCCTTCGTATTCAGTAGCCCATCCAGTCGCCACAATAACGCCATCAGCTTCTTTCCTAATGGTTGCTTTAGATATCCATTCCACGCGACCATCAGGTCTAGCCTCGCTAAAGACATCTGTGAGGATAGATCCATCTTTATACATTTCCCAGAATCGCGCAATACGCGAATCGACTGTCTCATAATTGTCAATATTGAACCCACTCATAATCCTTCTTCCCGATAGTTTGTTTCC
>Ga0209033_1001096_pt1 | contig 15658 bp, 13 predicted proteins | sample LauGreFa1BDMLBDN_2_FD_188218 | JGI IMG/M metagenome (GOLD analysis project Ga0209033, IMG submission 188218) | Freshwater lake microbial communities from Lake Michigan, USA - Fa13.BD.MLB.DN (SPAdes) (version 2) | ecosystem: Environmental > Aquatic > Freshwater > Lake | place: Lake Michigan, USA...
GATCATTTGTAGAGATTAAGAATTCAAAAGTAGGGGAGAGCTCTAAAGTCCCGCACCTGTCTTATGTTGGCGATGCAACCATCGGAACAGATTCCAACATTGGCGCAGCTACTGTGATTGTGAATTACGACGGAGTTGAAAAGCATCAAACGATAATTGGTGATCATGTCCGAATCGGAAGTGACTCAATGTTGGTGGCTCCTGTAACAATCGGTGATGGCGCATATACCGCAGCAGGATCAGTCATCACTGAGGATGTTCCACCGGGCGCCCTTGGTATGGGACGCGCAAAACAAACTAATGTTCTGGGTTGGGTATTGAAGAAACGCAAAGGAACGAAGTCAGCAGAAGCGGCAGCCAAAAAAGAAGGGTCGACATGAGTAACGAACTCCGTCTCAGTTCCGAAAAGCGCCTCCGAATCTTTACCGGTCGCGGATATCCCGAACTTGCTGAAGAAGTCGCCGGCGAACTTGGAGTTCCCATCACCCCAACTTCTGCATATGACTTTGCCAATGGTGAAATCTTTATTCGATTTGAAGAGAGCGTCCGTGGTTGCGATGCCTTCGTAATCCAGAGCCACACAGCGCCGGTGAATAAACAGATCATGGAACAACTCATTATGGTCGACGCTCTTAAGCGCGCTTCGGCAAAGAGAATCACCGTGATTGCACCTTTCTATGGATATGCCCGCCAAGATAAGAAACACCGTGGTCGCGAACCAATTTCAGCTCGATTGATGGCAGATCTATTCAAGACTGCTGGCGCAGATCGTTTAATGACCGTTGATCTACACACTTCACAAATTCAGGGCTTCTTTGATGGTCCAGTGGATCACCTTTTCGCACTACCTCTCCTTGCAAATTACGTCGGTTCAAAAGTAGATCGATCACGCCTCACAATCGTCTCCCCAGATTCTGGTCGCGTTCGCGTAGCCGAACGTTGGAGCGATTTACTTGGTGGAACTCAAATCGCCTTCATTCACAAAACACGCGATCCACGCATTCCCAATGAGGCCGTCACTGGTCGAGTTGTTGGTGAAGTTGATGGCCAAACCTGCGTTGTTATTGATGACATGATTGATACTGCAGGAACAATTACCAAAGCGGTAGATGCGCTCTACGATGCCGGAGCAAAGGAAGTAATTGTCGCTGCAACGCATCCGGTTTTCTCTGGCCCTGCTGCTGATCGACTCCGCAACTCCAAGGTAAGCGAAGTAGTTGTAGCAAATACGCTTCCCATTCCCGAAGAGAATCGTTTCCCAAATCTCACCGTGCTCTCTATTGCTCCGCTTCTTGCTCGCGCCATTCGCGAAGTATTTGAAGATGGTTCAGTCACAAGTCTCTTTGACGGCCACTCTTAAAAAGGAATGCGTCGCTTAATAGCGCTTTTCACAGCGCTACTTTTCATTCCAGTTATTCCGGCTCATAGTGAAGAGCCTTATCGAATAACGGTGATGTCTCGTAATCTCTATCTCGGCGCTGATGTCGGGGTTGCCCTGGAGTTGATTCCAAACTTCCCTAAAGCCGCACAATTTATGTGGGATCAAGTGAAGAAAACTGATTTTGCAGCTCGTGCACCAAAGCTGGCTCGCGAAGCGGCTCAGGATCGACCAGAAATCATTGGTATTCAAGAAGCGACCATCTGGTACTGCAAAAAGGATTTCTTTTCTGAAAAAGTCGAAGTGTTTAACTTTCTTGAAGATTTTGTAGCAGCGACAAAGAGCACGGGAGTGGGCTATTCACTAGCAAGTGCTAGTGGGGTCGATGCCTTTAATCCAGGGTATTCCATTGCGGCAATTCCATATCTCACAAAAGTAAACGACCCGGAAACTTTTAATCCAATCTTTGGAGAAGATTCTGCTGCCTGTGGTTTCACAATTGGTGATGCTTTGCTCGTACGAGATGATGTCAAAGATCGCATCATCCAAGTCGGAAACACAGAGTACGACGCGACTTACTCGATTGTTCCCTTAGTCATGACCATTTATCGCGGGTATACCTGGGCTGATTTCAAAGTGCAAGATTCAGTAGTTCGACTCATCACAACACATCTTGAATCAATTTGGGATGAAAATAAGGTTCCCAATTCTGCGTTGCAAGCTCAACAACTTGTGGCAGATCTTAAGGATGCAAAAATGCCCGTGATCATCATGGGTGACTTCAATGCCGATTATCGTGATCCACGTCCAGAAGGCGATCCGAATCCAGGAGAACAACCCGTTGCAAGCGACACATGCCCAACTCCTGGTGGAGCAAAGTGCAACGCATACTCAACGATGACTGAAGCAGGATTCGAAAACGCATCACCTGATGCGAAGAATCCGCGTTACTTCACTTGGGGTGCCACTGCGCTTCTTAATGGTGCCGATAAGAAACGAGCGTCTGATGCTAAGAAGTTTGGCAATCAGTACGGATTTACAGATCGCCTTGATTACATCTTCACGAAAAATGCTTATGCAACAGTGAGTTCGAAGATCATCGGCAATGTCTGGCCTGACGGCTCAGGCGTCTGGGATTGTGGGAGCGATAAATGTTTTCCTTCAGATCACGCTGGCGTTGTTGCAACAATCGAATTACCGCGGGGTATGGGAACGATAGATCCCGATCTCCCCGATCATGCGAGATTTCCCTTCGGCTTCTGGCACTATGCGTTAGCCGCGCTTGTCATTCTGATTTCATGGAGAATCGCCCGACGTTTTGGCAGAAATCGGAAATAAATAAGCGCGATTTTGCAGATACCTTTGTCGTTGGGTAACCTTCCGCTCACTTAAGGCGAGGGGTCAACCCCGTTATCGACGAAAGGCATGACAATGGCTGAAGTATCAATTAAAGGCGCGCTCCGTAATGAATTCGGAAAAGGCGCATCACGCAGAATCCGCCGCGATGGGAATGTCCCAGCTGTTATTTATGGACATGGTGAGAAGCCAACACATATCTCTCTCCCAGCCCGCGAAGTCGGAGTCGCGATGAAGACATCAAACGTCCTTCTCAATATTGATCTGGGAGGAAAAGAAGAATTAGTTCTTCCAAAGTCCGTTGTTCGCAATCCACTCAAGGGAACTCTTGAACATATTGATCTCATTATTGTCCGTCGCGGCGAGCGTGTTGTTGTTCATGTTCCGGTTCATGCGCACGGTAAGCATGATCCAGAAGGAATTCTTGAGCACGTTCATAACACAATCGAGGTTGAAGCAGATGTAACAGCGATTCCTGCATCGCTCGATCTTGATATCGAAGGTCTTGCTGCTGGCGATTCCAAGACAGCTGCTGACGTTGTTCTTCCTGCCGGTGTCGTTCTCAAGAGCGATCCGAAGATGGTCGTTATCCACCTATCTGTCCGTGCCGCTGCTGAAGAAGTCGTACCTGTCGCTGCTGCTCCTGCTGAAGGTGAAGCTGCTGCTGCTCCTGCTGAAGGCGCCGCTGCTGAAGAAGGTAAGTAAGAACTAAGCGGCTAATCTTTATCCATGTTTGGTCGTTCAAACAAGGATAAATCTTCAGCTAACGCTAACCGTTGGTTGATTGTTGGACTAGGTAATCCCGGTCCTGAGTATGAAAAAACTCGACACAATATTGGCGCAATGGTTGCTGCCCACATGGCGCATGTAGCTGGCGTGAAATTCTCATCCCATAAAGCTCGAGCAAATGTCTCTGAATTTCGTATCGGCGTGGGAGTCGATGCGCCTTCTCTCATCGTTGCGACCCTCCGTTGTTATATGAATGAATCTGGTGGGCCAACGAAAGCGCTCGCAGATTTCTACAAGATTAAGAGCGATCACATCATCATTGCCCATGATGAACTTGATATTCCTTATCAAGCAATCCGCGTAAAACTCGGTGGCGGCGACAATGGTCACAATGGCTTGAAGAGCATTACATCTGCCCTTGGAACTGCTGACTATTTCCGGTTACGTCTAGGCATTGGCCGTCCTCCGGGTCAGCAAGATCCCGCAGATTTTGTCTTGAAGCCATTTTCAAGTGCTGAGCGTAAGACCATTGAAGAATTTCTCATTACGGGAGCAGAAGCTGCCGAATCACTTGTTACTCATGGGCTAGAGAGAACGCAACAGAACTTCAATAGTTGATCAACCGGTATTACGAAGGCCTGCGGCAACACCATTGATAGTGAGTAGCAAAGCGCGAGTAATCAGTGGATCAGATTTGTCTTGTCTTACTTTCTTCAGGAGTGAGATTTGGAGTAGATGTAGGGGAGCGAGATAAGCATCGCGAATCTGGAGAGTCCGCGCCAAAATTTGCTGATCGCCAAGAATTTCTTCTTTGCCCGTCAGTAGTAATAATTCTTTAATGGTGAGGTCAAACTCTTCTTGAATTGTCTCGAGAAAGTGATGGAATTGTGGCTCAACCAGCGTAGAGACATACTTTCTTGCGGTGTGTAAATCCGTTTTCGCAACGGTCATTTCAACATTGCTAATAAAGGTGCGGAAGAAGTGCCAATCCTTCAACATTGCGCTCATGGTTTTGCCGTGGCCCGCTTCACGTGCAGCCTTTAATCCAGTTCCTACTCCAAACCACCCCGGAACAATCTGTCGCGACTGCGTCCAACCAAATACCCATGGAATAGCGCGTAGCGAGGATAAATCAGCACTGGCATCGGGGCGCCGTGATGGTCGAGAACCTAAGAAGAGATTTCCAAGTTGTTCAACTGGAGTTGATTGATAAAAATAAGTAGGCAGGTCTGGATGTTCAACAAGTGCCCGATAGCGCACAAAGGACGCCTCACTAATCGCGGTCATAGAGGCGTTCCATTTCAATAAATCTTCTGGACTCTGACGAGCGGCACGATTGAGAACTGTGGCTTCGAGTGCAGCAGCTAAGGTGAGTTCGACATTTTCTCGTGCTAGCGAAGGCAATGAATACTTATCGGAGATGACCTCACCTTGTTCCGTCATCTTAATCTGGCCATCAAGAGTTCCCCATGGCAGCGCGATGATTGCATCGTAGGTAGGACCGCCTCCGCGACCTACTGATCCACCACGACCATGAAAGAGACGCAATTTGATTCCATACTTACGAGCTACATCACGGAGTTTGCGTTGTGCTTGATGTATCTCCCATTGGCTTGTTGCAATACCAGCATCCTTATTTGAATCAGAATAACCCAACATCACTTCTTGGATATTGCCGCGCATCTCAACAATCTTTCGATAGGTTGGATTGGCGAGCAATCGTTCGAGAATCTCGCCAGCCGTTCGTAACTCAGCAACAGTTTCAAGAAGAGGCGCCACATCAACGCGCGCAACTCCTTTCCTGAGATCAATAAGTCCAGCTTCTTTCGCCAAATAAGCGGCGGCCAATACATCTTCTGGACCCTTGGTCATGGAGATGATGTAGGTCTCTACAACAGTAGGGTCGAAATTATCTTGAAGTTCTCGGATCGCAGAAAAAGTACGTAACGTCTTGGCATTCAAATCATCCAAAGAGCTTGCGACACGATTTCCATCATTCAGTTGAGCGGTTAGAAACTCACACTTTTGCTCGGATGTAAATGAACTGTAATTCTGCTCTGGGAAGAGGGCTTCAATCACGCGTTGGTGGGCGCCTGAATGCTCTCGGACATCCATCGTTGCATGAGTAACGCCAAAGGCAGCCACAGTTCGAATCGTTCGTTCTAGTAATCCATGTGCAATCAACTCGCCGCGATTTGCCAACAATGAGTTATACATCAGCATTAAATCGTTGAGGAGTTCCTCGGTATTTGCATAATCTCGACCTGGTTCGTGTTCTGTTCCATTGCTGTGGCGATCGCGAGTCAGCAATAAGCGATGACGAATCGCTGTGGCCTTCAATCGATAAGGCTCCTCGACATTGATTCGTTTGAATCGAGGCTCAATCTCAGGCAACATCTCCAAATCTTTTGCTACAGATAGCAGAAGTGGTTCCGAAGTTCCGGCGAGCTTTGTCGAAACTGAGAGCGCCTGACGAAGTTCATCAAGTGCTTCTAAGGTGACTCGAATTGAATGCCCCATCTGAAGAACGATTGCTTGTTTTGTGATTTCAGGGGTGATGTTGGGGTTTCCATCACGATCCCCACCAATCCACGAACCAAATGTGAGGGGAGTTGCCGTGGGTGCGAGCTTTATTCCAAGTCGCGAAAGCTCACGAGAGAAGTCATCGAGAACTTCAGGAATAGTGAGGCGGAAGAGATCATCAAGATAATAAAGTGCGTTAATCGCTTCATCGAGTGGTTCTGGTCTTCCTAGTCTTAATTCATCTGTCTGCCAGAGAAGATCTACCGCTTCGGCAAGCCTCCGCTCGCGAGTAGGGCTCTCTGGCTCATCAAGCAACTCTGAAATCGTTGATAATTTACTTAGCACTGAACGTCGTGCGGCTTCTGTGGGATGCGCCGTAAAGACAGGTCGAACTTCAAAATTCTCTAACCACTTTTTTAAATCTGCATCTGAGATTGCTTGCCCTGATTTTTTTGCCTCGAGAATATGATCAACTGCTCGAGTAAGCCATGAACCTCCATTAATTCGCTCTTGCGCAAGAACACGAGAGCGATGAACTTGTTCGGCCACATTGGCAAGATTGAAATAGACATTAAAGGCGCGTACGAGCTTTACTGAGTCTGCCGTTGAAATTGAATTCAGCAGATCCTCACCGCTGCCTTCGCGTACCGACTTACGAACTAACTCAACGAGATTGAGTAGCGCCTCGCCATCTTGCCTTGCCAAGGATTGACCTAGTAGTTCTCCAAGACGTCGCACATCGCTGCGCAGCTCAGCATTGTCTTGCTGCGGAGAGAGAGCGGACATGGGCTAATAATGGCACGCTAGTATTACGCCACGATTTCCAAAAAGCCCCTTATCTTGTTAGCAGCCCCCTGCTTTTAAGAAAGGGGCTAATCGGCGTTGTTTTCGCGCTGTTGCAGAGAAAGGGGTAAGTCATGAAAGCGAAGTTGCGCGGACTTATCTCGCTATCTGAAACAACAACAGAAATTCTCAATTCCAATCATGAATCTGTGATCTCAACTAGCGCAGCCATCCCATTTCTTATTGCAGAGCAGTCAGCACACCAGCCAATACTTCTTGTGGCTCATTCGAGCAAACGAGCCTCAGATCTGGTTGCGGAAATCTCCGAGTTCATCGAAGGCGTAATGGAATTCCCGGCGTGGGAAACGCTGCCGCACGAGCGGCTAAGTCCCAATAGTGACACCGTTGCCAAGCGCATTCACACTTTGCTTCATTTAGAAAAGGTAAAAGTTGTTGTCACCACAGCGCGCGCACTCGTTCAGCCCATTATCTCGTCGATTACAACAACGCCACTACTCAATCTTGAGATTGGAAAAGAATTCAATTTTGCAGCACTCTTACGAGAGCTTACGTTGCGCGCTTATTCGAGAGTCGACCTTGTGGAACGGCGCGGTGATTTTGCAGTTCGGGGTGGAATCATCGACGTATTTCCTCCTCTCGCATCGCATCCTGTGCGAATCGAGTTTTTCGGTGACGAGATTGAAGATATGAAGTACTTTGAAATCAGTGATCAGAGAACCTTTGCTCCTGTCGTTGGCGCACTCACTCTCATTCCTTGTAAAGAGATTCTCATTACTCCGGATGTTCAAGTGCGAGCCGGTGAATTGAAATCGCAATACCTGGAACTCCGCGAAATGTGCTCCAAAATTGAATCTGGAATCTATGTGGATGGAATTGAGTCTTTGGCAGCAGTTCTCCATCCTGAAATGGCATCACTGATTGATTTTCTCCCCGCCAATTTTTCAGTTGTGATGTTAGAAAGTGAGCGCATTAAGTCTCGCGTTATTGATCTCATCAACACCAATCAAGAATTTCTCGAAGCGGCATGGTCAAACGTTGCGCTCACCAGCGAGAAAGCTGAGGGAAGAAAACTCGCGCCGTTACGAGAGGAGCTGCAAGCGGGTGCTTTTGCAGATCTTGCGACTTTGCGTGAAGTCGCGGAAGGAAAAGGTATTTCATGGCGCAACTTTGATCTGTTTGGCTATGAGGAAGATCTGGAGATTAAACAGTTTAAAGAGATAGAACCTTTTAAGAATAATGTGGAACGACTTATCACTGAAATCAAAGCAAAACTTTCTGCGGGTTACTTAGTTGTGATTTCACTCGCTGGGCATGGACTTCTTGAACGATATCGCGACATATTGAGTGACGCCGATATTCCGGCGGTGTTAAAGGAGAATTTAGATACCCATCCCGTGCGCGGTTCGGTGTATTTAATTACCTCTCAGTTACATCAAGGTTTTGAAGATCAAGAAAGCAAAGTTTTATTCGTCACTGAATCCGAAATTACGGGTAGCCATGATGCCCGCGCTGCTACTACTCGTATGCCCTCAAGACGGAAGAGGACTATTGATCCACTGGAGTTAAAGAGTGGCGACTATGTCGTGCATGAGCAACATGGAGTTGGCCGTTACATTGAATTAGTTCAAAGAAATGTTGGCGGTGCTTCGCGAGAGTATTTAGTTATCGAATATGCAGCATCAAAGCGAGGTCAACCTGCAGATCGAATCTATGTTCCAACTGATGCGCTAGAGCAGATAACACGATATGTAGGCGGGGAAACTCCTGCTCTTCATCGTATTGGTGGTGGTGATTGGATCAAAGCCAAGTCTCGCGCTAAAAAAGCTGTCAAAGAGATTGCTGGAGAGCTGATACGGCTTTATGCGGCGCGAACAAGTTCACCAGGGTTTGCTTTCTCTCCTGACACGACATGGCAGCGAGAACTTGAAGACTCTTTTTCTTATGTAGAGACTCCAGATCAACTTGTGACAATTAATGAAGTAAAGGCAGATATGGAGCGTCCGTATCCCATGGATCGCATCGTCTGTGGAGATGTCGGATATGGCAAGACTGAGATTGCAATTCGAGCTGCATTTAAGGCAGTGCAAGATGGAAAGCAAGTTGCTGTCTTAGTTCCCACAACACTTCTTGCGCAACAGCACTTTGCTACGTTTACTGAGCGATACACAGGTTTTCCCATCAAAGTCGCATCTCTCTCTCGCTTTAATTCAACGAAGGAAATAAACGAAGCTTTAACTGGATTGACGACAGGAAATGTGGATGTGGTCATTGGAACCCACCGCTTGCTCTCAGATGACATTAGTTTCAGAGACTTAGGGCTCATCATTGTTGATGAAGAGCAGCGCTTTGGTGTTGAACATAAGGAGAAGTTGAAGAAACTCCGTGCCAGCGTTGATGTGCTAGCGATGTCAGCTACGCCTATTCCTCGTACTCTAGAAATGGCGATTACAGGTATCCGCGAGATGTCCACCATTGCAACACCCCCCGAAGAACGCCACCCGGTACTTACCTATGTTGGCGCATATGACGAAAAACAAGTCACAGCCGCAATTCATCGTGAACTACTTCGCGATGGACAAGTCTTCTATATTCACAACAGAGTTGAATCAATTGATGAGGCGGCTGCGCGCATCCGACGACTTGTGCCGGAAGCAAGAGTCGCTATTGCCCATGGTCAGATGAATGAGAGCGCTTTAGAGCAGGTAGTAATCGCTTTTTGGAACCGTGAATTTGATGTTCTGGTTTGTACCACAATCGTTGAGAATGGCATTGACGTTGCAAATGCCAACACCTTAATTGTGGAGCGAGCAGATGTATTTGGACTCTCACAACTACACCAACTTCGCGGACGTGTTGGTCGTAGTCGCGAGCGGGCATATGCCTATTTCCTTTACCCCGCGGATAAACCTCTAACCGAGCTCGCGCTAGATCGGCTGACGACAATTGCTAAGAACACTGAACTCGGTGCTGGAATGCAAGTTGCATTGAAAGATCTAGAGATTCGTGGGGCTGGAAATCTCCTAGGAGGAGAACAATCAGGTCATATCGCAGATGTTGGCTTTGATTTATATATGCGTATGGTGGGAGACGCAGTCAATGAATATAAACGTGGGTTTATTGAGGGAATCGAGGAGAGCTTTGAATGCAAAGTCGAACTTCCCATCACAGCACATCTCTCTCCAGAATATGTTCCAGCAGATCGATTACGCCTTGATCTCTATCGCAGGCTTGCAGATTCGAAAGATGATGAACAGATTGATGCGATTCGCGAAGAGTTGATCGATCGTTTCGGTCCACTTCCAAAAGCGGCAGAGAGACTCATCCGAGTTGCAAAACTTCGAACTTTTGTGAAGTCTCGCGGCATCACAGACTTTGCAGTACAAGGTAAATATGTAAAAGTTGCCCCTTTTGCACCGACGGAATCTCTGGAGATGAAGATTCAACGCCTCTATCCGGGTTCTATTGTGAAATCAGTAACCAAAGTCGTCATGATTGCGCGCCCCCAGAGCGCAGCTTGGGAGTCAGGCGCGGGGGAGCGCGATGAGGAAATAGTGGATACTTCTCTCCTTGATTGGGCGATTGAGCTGGCAGAGACTCTTCTTGAGCGCCCCCAACGAAAGTGAGTTGAAGTGAAGAAGTCCCTAGCGCTGGTATTTGCACTCATGGCTTTTGTTTTGAGCGGCTGCTCTCAAGTCAATTCTGCGGCAACAGTTGGCGATCAAGAGATAGCGCTAAAAGAGTTGCAGTCTCAAGTCGATCTCATCCTTTCAGAGAGAAACGCAGTTGATACTTCACAAATGCAACTTGAAACTGGGGAAGATCTAACTCGCACCCAACTCTCATACTTGATTTCTAATTTAATCATTGAAGAACTTGCCAAGGAACAAAATATTGTGATTACTGCATCAGAATTCGAATCATATAAGTCGCAGATCTTTGAAAATATCGGCGGTGAGGCTAATTTACCTAACGTTCTCGTTAATGCATCCATCCCGTCGACGGGGTTAGAGCAAGTTTTACGCAGAGATTTAGTTCTCCGAAAAATCAGCGAAAAAGAGAGCGCTGCTGGCGCAGATGAATCCACGGTCAATTCAAAAATAGAAGCTTTGGTAACTGAGAAAGCCAAATCACTCAAAGTGACAATCAATCCACGCTATGGCGTGTGGGACGTAAAAACTCTCTCTGTAGTTGCAGCGGAACCTGCAGGTGATGCAGTAACCGATAAGTAAAGCTTGTCATGGCCTACGAAAATCTCATCCGGCTCGCAGAGGTAATGGACAGACTTCGTTCGCCAGGTGGTTGTCCTTGGGATGCAGAACAGACCCACGAATCGCTACTTAAGTATTTACTAGAGGAGTCTTACGAATTCATCGAATCCGTGGAATCTGGGAATCGCCAGGATATGCGCGAAGAGCTCGGAGATATTCTCCTGCAAGTTTACTTTCACTCCAGAATCGCAGAAGAAGATGGAAAAGACCCTTTCACTGTTGATGATGTAGCAAAAGCAGTAGCAGATAAATTAATCTCCCGTCATCCTCATGTCTTTTCCGATGCGAAAGTAGATTCCAGCTCTGATGTCCTAGAAAATTGGGAGCGCATCAAACGCGAAGAAAAGGGTCGCGCCCTTGCGCATGACGGCGTTCCAACAGGACAACCTGCACTTCCGCTTGCAACTAAATTGATTTATCGAGCACAGAAAAATCACCTCTCTACTCCAGAAATTTCAAATCGTGAGATACCTCTTGATGAAGCATCCCTAGGCCGTGAATTACTCTCACTTGTTTCTTGGGCAGTAGAACATGGACTCGATCCCGAGATAGCGTTGCGCAAAGCTGCGCTGGAGTTTCGCGATGCCATGACACGGGAAGAATCACGCTAGACTCCGCGCCCGTGACTAACTCAACCTCAATCACTTCAATTCGCGCGCGCGAGATTCTTGATTCCCGCGGCAATCCCACAGTTGAAGTAGATGTAACTCTCCAAGATGGCTCCTTTGCACGTGCTGCAGTTCCAAGCGGTGCATCAACCGGTGCTTTTGAAGCTGCAGAACTTCGAGATGGAGGAGTGCGCTATCTCGGCAAAGGCGTAGCTCACGCTGTAGAGAACGTCACCTCGAAGATCGCTCCTGCAGTTCTTGGCCTTGATGCTCTAGACCAACGCACTCTCGATCAGAAGATGATTGAACTTGATGCCACCGTGAATAAATCTTCGCTCGGAGCAAATGCAATTCTTGGAGTCTCGCTGGCTGTTGCAAAAGCTGGAGCCCAATCTAAGAAACTACCTTTCTACTCATTTATTGGTGGCCCATCGGCGAATCTTCTGCCAGTTCCTATGATGAATATTCTTAATGGTGGAGCGCACGCAGATACCAATGTTGATATTCAAGAATTTATGATTGCGCCGATTGGCGCACCAACATTTAAAGAAGCTCTTCGTTGGGGCGCAGAGATTTATCACAATTTAAAATCAGTTCTTAAGAAACGTGGACTTGCCACAAGTATTGGTGATGAAGGTGGATTTGCTCCAAACCTCGAGAGCAACCGCGCCGCCCTCGACCTCATCATCGAAGCGATTGAAAAAGCCGGCTTCAAAGTCGGTAATGAGATTGCACTTGCGATGGATGTGGCTGCAACGGAGTTTTATAAGGATGGCTCCTATGACTTTGAAGGCTCCTCATTAACTGCTGCCGAGATGATCGCTTATTACAAAGGACTAGTAGAGTCATATCCACTTGTTTCCATCGAAGATCCGCTTTCGGAAGATGATTGGGATGGCTGGAACGCCATCACCACAGAACTTGGTAACAAAGTACAACTTGTGGGCGATGATTTATTTGTAACTAACCCAACTAGATTGGCTCGCGGTATTGAATCAAATACGGCAAATGCACTGCTCGTAAAGGTTAATCAGATTGGCACATTAACCGAGACTCTTGATGCTGTAGCTATGGCCCACAAGGCGGGTTATCGCTCGATGATGAGCCACCGTTCGGGAGAAACTGAAGATACGACTATTGCGGATTTATCTGTTGCTGCACTCTGTGGCCAGATCAAGACTGGTGCACCTGCTCGCAGCGAACGCGTTGCTAAGTACAATCAGTTATTGCGCATTGAGGAAGAGCTCGGTTCGCAAGCAAAGTACGCGGGTCGCGAAGCATTTCCTCGCTTTACTGCTCGCTAAGACCTTAAGGAGCAGATATGAGGCGAAAGAAAATGTCGCTTCGTAACGCGCTTGAAGGTTTTGCAGAGAAGCGTGGCATCTCGACACGTTTGTTAATTCTTTTCATCGTTCTATTTGCAGTGGCGGTAACTCTTGCACCGCCAACGCAACATTATTTTGCTCAACGCGCTCAAATTAGCGCCTTGCAAGCCGATGTCGAGTCAAATAGAAAGAAGTTGGAAGAGGCGCGCGCTGAATTACAACGATGGCGCGACCCAGATTACGTGAAGTCGCAAGCACGTGATCGTCTCCACTTTGTCCTGCCTGGTGAGCGGCAATACATCATTTTGGGAGTTACTTCAGAGATTGATAACTCCACCCAAACTGCAGCTCCTATCAACCAAGAATTTCCCTTGGGAGTGCCGTGGTACTCCAGAGTTATCTCATCAATTACCTCTGTCGGAGTTGGCGTTTCAACGCCATAACTACGGATGACGCCAGAAAAACCGTCAGATTCTGACCTCGCAGCTATCGAAATTCAGCTTGGCCGTACGCCGCGCGATGTTCACGCTGTTGCCTATCGCTGTCCATGTGGCAATCCTGCAGTTGTTGAAACTCCGCCTCGACTTAACGATGGAACGCCATTTCCCACCTTCTATTACGCAACATGTCCGAACCTCACATCTGAGATATCAACTTTAGAAAACTCTGATTTGATGTCAACGATGAACAATCGCCTGAACGTCGATGCAGAACTATCTGGCGCATATCGCGCTGCCCACGATGATTACATTGCGGCGCGCACGGCGCTGGGAATCGATGTCCCAGAAATCACCGATATTTCTGCGGGTGGAATGCCAGATCGCGTGAAATGCCTTCATTCACTCATTGCTCATTCACTCGCTGCGGGCGAGGGAGTCAATCCACTCGGTGATGAAGCGCTGGCAAAGTTGCCTCAATGGTGGCAGAACGGAAATTGTCTGGAACGGCGCCAACAATGACCAGAGTCGCAGCAATTGATTGTGGAACAAACTCCATACGTTTGCTCATTGCTGATATCAGCGGAGATAACTTTCGCGAGATCTATCGAACCATGGAGATTGTTCGACTGGGACAAGGAGTCGATAAGAACAAGGCATTTCACCCTGATGCGCTCGATAGAACTCTCAAGGCAACCGCTCTCTTTTCTGAAGAGATAGCCCGTCGCGGCGTCGAGAGAATTCGGTTCTGTGCAACAAGTGCTACTCGTGATGCGAGTAATCGCGATCTCTTCATCGATGGTGTGAATTCCCTCTTGGGCATTTCACCAGAGGTAATTAGTGGAGAAGAGGAAGCAAGCCTCTCTTTTTACGGGGCTACAAAAGAATTACGGGGAGTTGGCGCTCCTTACCTGGTGATTGATATTGGAGGCGGCTCCACTGAGTTTGTGTTTGGGAATGAAAAAGTTGAGTCTGCCAAAAGTCAGAATATTGGCTGTGTACGGATGAGCGAGCGTCACTTCACATCGGCACCGCCAACAAAAGATGAGATTGCGCGCGCGACAGCAGATATTGACGATGCCATCAAAGGCGCAGCCGCATCTGTTCCCATAACAGAAGCCGAAACTTTGATTGCAGTTGCAGGAACTGCAACCACAGTTGCAGCTGCAGCTCTCAAGCTTGACGCATATGATCGCTATGCAATTCACATGGCTCGCATCTCAGCTGAAAAGACCCACTCGGTATCTCAAATGTTTTTAGGGATGAATCGAGATGAGATTGCGGCGTTGGGATACATGCATCCAGGCAGAGTAGATGTAATCGCAGCAGGTTCTCTGGTGCTATCAAGAGTCATGACACTCACAGGTGCTCAAGAGTTTGTAGCATCAGAGTCAGATATCCTCGATGGAATGGCGTGGTCGCTTGCCAACTAATCCTGCCAAAGTTGCACCAAAAGTTCGTTCCCTTAAAATTCTAGATAAAGAAATTGTTGGCTGTGATGCATGCAAAAGATTGGTGAATTGGCGGGAAGAAGTCGCCATTACAAAACGACGCGCTTACCAAGATCAGAAATATTGGGGTAAACCAATTACAGGTTTTGGACCAGCGGATGCAAAACTGTTAATTGTTGGACTTGCGCCGGGTGCGCACGGCGCAAATCGCACAGGGCGCATCTTTACTGGAGATAGTTCAGGAGATTGGTTATATCGAGCTCTTTATCGAAATGGTTTAGCAACTATTGAAACCAGCACTTCCCGTAATGATGGACAAGAACTCATTGATACGCGAATTGCGTGTGCAGTTCGCTGCGCACCGCCGGGAAATAAACCGCTTCCGATAGAGGCCGTGACCTGTCAGCCCTGGTTGGTTCGGGAGTTTGAACTTCTCTTTCCTAAGGTGCGAGCTTTTCTGGCGCTTGGATCTATCGCGTGGAAAGCAACGCTGGATGTGTTGGGCGAATTAGATGAACAAATGCCGAGAAAGCGCCCAAAGTTTGGGCACGGCGCCAATTTCAAGTTTCGCGGGAGCGACGGGAATATTAGATTAGTTATCGGGAGTTACCATCCCAGCCAGCAGAATACTTTTACGGGAAAGCTCACGCGATCCCAATTGGATTCGGTGGTGAAAAAGGCAGGTAGATTTGCCCACGCAGGAAAGCCCCTGTAGCCCAATGGCAGAGGCAGACGACTTAAAATCGTCCAAGTGTGGGTTCGACCCCCACCGGGGGCAC
>Ga0209033_1001107_pt1 | contig 15583 bp, 28 predicted proteins | sample LauGreFa1BDMLBDN_2_FD_188218 | JGI IMG/M metagenome (GOLD analysis project Ga0209033, IMG submission 188218) | Freshwater lake microbial communities from Lake Michigan, USA - Fa13.BD.MLB.DN (SPAdes) (version 2) | ecosystem: Environmental > Aquatic > Freshwater > Lake | place: Lake Michigan, USA...
TATCGGCTTGGAAAGACGACCCGCCTCCTTACGGGACACAAACTATGTGGGCTTGGGTAGGCTCTACCCAGCCATCCCCCGATGGAACTCCCCCATTTCAGCAGACGGAATACACCAAGGAGAATGCGACAGGCAAGGTGTTCTACAACTTCAACCACCCGATGTTTTTCAGAAGGTCGATAGAGGTAACTATCGGCATTGAAACGGCATTGTCTTATTATCGAGCAAACAAAAACCAAGAGGGGGTTATAACAAGTTACACCGCCGTTGGAAAGTGGAATGTCTACAAGGTTACCAAGACATTCAACCCGAAGAACGACTGTTTCTCGATAATCAACATTCCGGGCAGTTGGTTTGAAATCCTTCCAGAAAAAAATGTCGTGGGCAAGTTTGTGCTACCTATGGGGGATATGAGAAGGTCGTATCCGTTCACTTACAACCAAAAATGGACACCTTGGTTTCCGTATGTGAAGGTAGAGAAGGACGATTGACAAAACCCCATCCCAAATGCCCTCTCCTGCCTTAATTCTATGGGCTGACTCGACTCGCAACGCTCTGGCGGCTGGTTGGCAGTCCAACTTGGACGCATCGTCTATTAACCTACGACAGGGGGACTCTCTTGGCGTGGAACTGCATTGGGTGCGACGCACCACGAACACGAACTCCGTTATGGAGGAGGTGTCTTGGCCGGTTAACGCCAACATTACGCTGGCTATCGGTCGTTTGGATGAAGAACCTATCTCTGGAAACTTCACGATTGAGTATGGTGGAGACCAGACGACCCAACTGCCATACAACGCTACGGCGTTGCAGATGCAGACGGCACTCAATAACCTCCCAGACATTGCGACGGACGGAGGGGTGACTGTAACAAAGGTTGCCACATCGTATCGTATCCTATGGAACAATGTGGGCACGGCATCGGGCACTTTGGCTGTCGCATCGAATGACCTTACGCCGACATCGAGCATCGGCATCGCCACGGCAAGGGCTGGTTCTCCGACGGCAAGGCAACTGTCCCAGATTCACATCAAACAAGCCCCAGCCGCCGTTTGCACCTCTTGGGCGACGCAGGATGCCCCGACCATCACGATTACAGAAATCCATACGCCCGCTTACAGCGGTGACTACCGCATCTGGCGTTTGAAGGTTTCTCCAGCCCCGAAGGCGGGCACATTCAGACTTTCAAAAACAGTCAATTCGGTGGTGACTTGGACTGCACCTATAACGGCAAACCCGACAACGGGTCAGTTGGAGTATGAACTCGGTCTCGCCGTCAACGCCGTTGGCACTAACGAGTTTGAGATTTTACAGCCACAGGTAACAGGCAACGCCACAGTCAATGTCTCGGCGATTGGTGCTGATGACGACGGGCTTATCCCGTATGAGGCGAAGTATGGCGTGTTGAGCCTAAACACATTGGACTTGGAACTTCTGCTGGCGGGCGAAAGAACCGCCACCGCATACCTTGAGGTCGAAGTCGAGGTGGACGGAACTCGTGAGACGATTGTCCAGAGAACAGTCACGATTATCAATGACCTAATAGACACGGACTCATACACGCTTACGACTTGGGGCGAAGTTATCCCAGCGGACAGCGTGGTTCGCTATGACACCTCACAGGGGTTAACCACCCCGCAGAAGACCCAAGCCCGCACAAACATCGGTGCACTTGGTTCTGGTGACCTTGGAAGCCTCACCACAAAGGACACCGAACTTGAGAGTAGGTTGGGCAACCTTGAGACCGCAATTTCATCCGATGTGCAGGATGCCTTTGAGGGTGCTAACGCCCCCTCGGACACCAACCCGTTTGCCACGATGGACGACTTGGCGGATAAGGCGGATGCCGTCCACACGCACACCATTGCCAATGTGACAGGTCTTCAGACCGCCTTGGATGGCAAAGCGTCCTCGACGCATACGCACACGATTGCCGACATTACGAGTCTTCAGACGGAACTGAACAACCTTGATACCAACAAGGCTGACGCTACACACTCGCATACGACAACGGACATCGCTGGGCTGGACTCTACCCTATCGACGATAGACACAAACATTACGGCTCTTCTGTTGACTGCTCCGACAGATGGCGAAAAGGCGGCGATGACGGCTTCTGAAAACCCCAACGCCCTTAATCAGTTTGTCACGCAATCTTATCTTGAGAACACATCGAGAACTACGCAGGCAAACGGCAATACGGGTAACCTAACAGGGGCTATTTACGACACCGAAATCGTGATTACTGTGAACGGCATTCAATACGCCGTGCCTGCACGAATGCTCTGACGCTGAATGGCTACAAGATACACACCCCTGTGGATTGACCCCTTTGAGAGTAGGCTCTACTCTGGGTGGCAAAACACACAGCCCGCCCCGACCTTCGTATTCAAGCAGGGGGACAAGCAGGAGATTGAGTTGTTTTTGGTCAAGAAGGGCTTTGGTGGCACATTCCAAGAAGTGGTGGACTTTCCGTCGGGTTGCACAGTCCGTGTAGCCATTGGAAGTCTGGATGCCGAGCCAAGGGCGGGCACATACACCATATCCTACGGAGGAAATACGACAGCGGAACTGCAATACGACGCTACTCCGACCGAAATCCAAACGGCGGTCAACGCCCTTGCTTCCATCGTTTCTGCTGGAGGGGTGGTTATTGAGGGTATTTCCGATACGACATTCAAGATGTCGTTCAACAACACGGGGACAAGGACGGCTCTGACTGTGGACACAACGGGTCTTGTTCCTACATCTTCCTCGAAGGTGATTACGGCTCGTGCGGGCGACACGGGGGTCAAGGCTATCTACATTTTCAAGGTCTTCCAATCGGTGGCTGTGTTCCAGAACCAATGGGTTGACTCGGCTGAACCTACCATCTCGGTGACGACTTTGGCGGCTAACGCCTCAAAGCGTGTGTCTATTTATCCCGTGCCCCTTTCGGGCAGTTGGACGCTGACCACCACAAACGCCATCCAGCCTCTCGTCGATGACGCAGGCGGTGATGAGACGGATGTTCCGACTTGGTGGACGCAGACGGCTACGGGAAGGCTTCCAGCCTTTGCCGACACCTTTGTCAATTCGGATGGGACACATATCTGGCAGATGGATGTCCTTCGGACGAATCTGACCTCTTGGGACTTCTCGGTGAAGAGGGACTACGATGTCCCTGTCGGCTACACGATGCCGTTTACTGTGAGTGGCAACTTCATCAAGTTCCCCTCAAAGGTTAGCACGCTGGACTTCAACACATTGGAGGTCGAATACCTCCTTAACGGAGCAAGGTCGGTTTCGGCGTATCTTGAGGTAGAGATTGAATACGCTACGGGGGAGCGGTGGACTGTATTACAAACCACTTGCACAATTATAAACGACCTAATAGACCAAGCGTCTTACACCCCGAACTCGTTTGAAGTTCCGCTGACAGACGCACCGCAGGATGGTTCTCTTTACGCAAGAAGGGACGGCGAGTGGGAGGTCTTCATCCCAGAGGATAACCAAGGCATCCTTGATGCTCCTGTTGACGGAACGCCATATTTACGAAAGGACGGGACTTGGGTCTCGGACATTGACGGAGGAACATACTGATGACAACGCCAACGCCACAGATGGTCAAAAAGTTCAAGCGGGGGGCTACCTTTTACCCGACTTGCAGACTGCCTATAACGGGTAGCCTCACGAACCTTACGGGCGTTTCAATTGCATCCTCGGTCACGACTGTGGATGGTAAGGAGTGGGTGTGTGTGGTCGCCATCCCAGACCCAGCGGGTCGGGTATTCACCCTCCGCATCGAGGATACTGTCACGGCTAAATGGCCGGTGGGCGATGCGAGTTGGGATATGAAGTTCAAGTTGAACGGGGTGACAGTCCTAACGGAGACCATCATCATCAGAATCCTTAAGTCGGGGACGACTACGATGCTATGAGCAACATCGAGGTGACTATGCAGACCTTTGAACCCATCGAGGTGACCCTGCCCGATGCGTTGCCTCCTATGTTTACTGTGGAGTTTGAGAGCCAACTCCCCATCGAGGTCAACTTTGGCATCCCCGGACCGCAGGGCGAACAGGGACCACCCGGCGATGTTACCGCCTCTTCAATCGGAATGCTGGCAGATGTGGAGATTACAAATCTCCAGAGCGGAGACACTCTTATCTACGATAACTCCAAGTTCCGAAACACCCATATTACCAACCTAACCGACGGAGGACACTTCTAATTTATGTCAAACATCATTCGCATCAAGCGTTCCACATCAAGCAACGCCCCCACATCGCTCCAAAATGCGGAACTCGCATACTCGGAAGCATCCAACAAACTCTACATTGGTGTCGGCACAGGTGGTGCTGGTGGCTCTGCCACCTCCATCATCGCAATTGGTGGCACGGGTGCGTTCCTTGACCTAACCACGGCGGCTTCGACATACGCTCCGCTGGCATCGCCGACCTTTACGGGAACTGTGACGATTCCTGCGGGTGCTTCGATTTCGGGTTATTTGACCTCGGCTACCGCCGCCAGCACTTACCAGACTATCTCTGGGATGTCGTCCTACCTCACGACAAGCACGGCTTCGACGACTTATGCCCCTCTTGCCAGCCCGACATTCACGGGCACAGTCACCATTCCTGCGGGTGCGAGCATTAGCGGATACTTAACCACGGCTTCCGCCGCTTCAACATACCAGACAATCAGCGGTATGTCGTCCTATCTTACGACGGCAAACGCTTCCAGCACTTATGCACCCCTTGCTTCACCGACTTTTACGGGAACAGTTACCATCCCTGCTGGAGCCTCTATTTCGGGCTATGCCCCCTTGGCTTCGCCAACCTTTACAGGCGTTCCTGCCGTCCCGACTGCAACAGCGGGCACGAACACGACCCAAATCGCCTCCACGGCGTTCGTCTCGACGGCGATAAGCAACTTGGTCGGTGGGGCTGGTGCGGCTCTTGACACCCTTAACGAACTTGCGGCCGCTCTTGGTAACGATGCGTCGTTCTCGACGACCATCACTACGAGCATCGGCACGAAACTGACCAAGTCTTCCAATCTGTCAGACCTAACGGATGCGTCGGCGGCAAGAACCAACCTTGGTCTTGGCACGATGGCTACGCAGGCTTCGAGCAATGTCTCCATCACGGGTGGCTCAATTGATGGCGTGACAATTGACGGCGGAACTTTCTAATAGTCCTTAATGGCTAACACAATCAGACATAAGCGGGGAACGACAGAGCCTACGGCTGGTGTGTTGGTGACGGGGGAACTCGCCATCAATACAGGCGATGGCAATGTCTACACGAAGTTGGACGACGGCACAGTCACCAACATTGTGGCAAAATCCCAGAAGTTGACCTCTACTGTCCGCAACGAGACGGGGTCAACCATCGCCTCCTTTAAGGCGGTCTACATTTCTGGGGCATCGGCTAATAAGGCTTTGGTTACCCTTGCACAGGCGAACTCGGAGTCCACCTCGTCCAAGACCTTTGGCGTGACGATGGCTTCCATCTCCACGAACAACAACGGCGAGGTTATCTGCGTGGGTCTCCTAGAAAAGGTGGACACATCGGCTTACACGGCGGGCACACAACTCTGGTTATCCCCGACTTCTGCTGGGGGCTTTGTGACGACCGCACCGACTGCACCCAACCATAGCGTCTTTATTGGGACAGTCACTTACTCGCACGCAAACAACGGCAAGGTCGAGATTAGGATACAGAACGGATACGAGTTGGCTGAACTCCACAATGTCTCCATCACTTCGGTAGCCAACAAGGACATCATCAGTTATAATTCCTCGACGGGATTATACGAGAACCGCACGGCGACAGCCCTTGGGCTTGCACCGCTCGCCTCTCCTACCTTCACGGGGACTGTAACTATTCCCGCTGGGGCATCCATTTCTGGTTTTGCACCGCTTGCGTCGCCCGCCTTGACGGGCACACCGACAGCACCGACAGCCTCTTCCGCTACGAACACGACGCAGATTGCGACGACTGCATATGTGAAGGCACAGGCTTACGCCACGCTGGCTTCTCCTACCTTTACGGGAACGCCATCTGCACCAACTGCGTCTACCGCCACAAACACCACACAGGTGGCGACCACGGCGTATGTGAAGAGCAACTTGGCGAGTTACGCCCCATTGGCTTCACCCACGCTTACGGGAAGCCCTCAAGCACCTACTCAATCAACGGGGTTGGACAGCAATGCGATTGCTACGACTGCTTTTGTTAAGAAAAACATTCGTCGCCCTGTTTCGACATTCTCTGGAAGTTTTACGAATATGGGTGCGTTTGAGGAGAATGTGGCATACCACTCAACGGGCGATGCACAGCACCTAATTACCCTGTGGTATTCTGGGTATTTCAATGTCAATGGGTCGGTCATAATGTTCAAGCAGTCGGACAACACGCAGATGGACTTCAATGATGGCACGGGCTACACCAAGCCCCCGAATGGCAACCGATGGTATGCCGCCTTTCCGAATGCCGTTGTATTTGCGGTCAAAAACGATGTGAACGATTGGTTCATTTTTGGCGATTTGATTTCAACGCAGTATCCTGCGTATGGCACTCTTATCTCTGGACCGACTATCGACACAACCAACACAGTCTACTCTGGGTATACCGACTACTACGGAAACAATGTGTATGCCTACACGGCGTATAACACAGTTGAAAACGGCTGGGGCGGAACGACGACTGTTTCGACAAATGCGACGACGGGAACTGTGATGTCGGGCGACTTTACTTACAGTTCTGGCGACACATACAATCTGCTGGCGGACGGAAGCGGTGGCTACACGCTGAACTTTGTGTCCTCTGGAGGCGGTGGTGGTTACGACCCTTATGGCACAAAGGTTGGAACGCCCTATTGGGATAACAGTTACAATGCTCTCTACCAAACCATAGCAGACGGAAACGGAGGCACGACCTCAATTGCGTGGGATGGCTTTGCCCCTTATCCTGCATATGGGGTTCAAGTCTCGACGACTTCCTTCAACAACGCCGACTACAAAAACGATGCAATTGGCACTTCTTACTATGTGTATTATGATTCCACATATTATGCCGATGGCAACGGAGGCTCTTACGAAGGTTGGACTATTACTTCTGGCTCTTATTATCCAAGTGGCTGGGCTTTCACCAACTACGCCTTCAATACGGGTGTGCCTAACACATCATACTACTACTATGACGAATACGGAAACACAGTATACCCGTGGACTTGGGGTTACAATTCTGCTGATGGTATGGGCAACACATACTTTAACGCAATGGGCACGCCACCGAATGGCGAGCCTGCTTCTGACTACTTCACGGACAACAGTTACATCTACGGACGCATTTATGCTGACGGCACAAACGGATTCTACTTCGCTTCTTAATCACTATGACTGAACCTACCGCAAAACCACAGGTCAATATCCCAGCGGGCTGGGTTGCTTTCGTCAACGAGAGCGAGAAGCGTGCATTGGGCATCACCCAATTCACAGCACCAAGCATCGCTTACACGACGGCACTCATCGTGGTTCGCCCCACGATTAACGCCTTGCTGGAAGAACTGAACAAGCGAGGTATCTCCCTGCCCCCCGTCCGACCCAGCCAAGGGTGACAAGAGTGGACAAATTGTCCATTACAAATGGGCAGGCTATCCACACTACTCACAGGGTTATTCACAGTCCTACTACTGACAGGGTGCTCGCTGTTCGACAAGAAGTCTGAACTTCCGCCCCTCCCAGAGCCTGCCACAAACAATGGGCTGACGAACGCCGAGAAGGAGTTGGACAAGGCGACGGCGGAACGCCTGTCGAAGGTTTCAGCCAGCGTCGGGATTGGCTACCTGTTGGCACAGAAGAACCCGCAGTCTACAAACAACGATGTGCTCCTATCGGAACTCAAACTCGCCAAGACGCTCACGGGCAAGGCGGAAGAACAAGATTGGGTCACAGTCAAGAAGAGGGTCGAGGCGGCGTTGGGTGGCGGTGACCTCACGGAACTTTACAAGAAAGAGCAGGAAGAGGCTGCCCTCCTACGGGGCAAACTCAAGGAAGCGGACGCAAAATACGAAGCGGAAAAGGCGAAGAAGCAGGCGGAGTTCAACGCCAAACTTCTGGAGAGGGAACAAGCGTTGGAACAGGAAAAGGCTCTTCGCAAAATTGAAGCGGAGGAGGCAAGGAAAGACAAGTTTCTTTACTTGGGCGGACTTGTATGCGTTGCTGGAATTGCGATGTTCATCTTTGGCTCAAAGCCAATGGGCTTGCAACTCTTTGCGGCTGGCACGGCGGTAGCCTCCCTGCCCTTCGTCTGGGATAGCCCTTACTTCATCTATGGTGCTGGAGCGTTCGGTCTTCTTGGGCTGATTGCGGTTGCCCGCATCGTGTTCCGTAAGAAGCCGAACCCCATTGCTTGCGAACCAGCCTCGAACCCTTCGGAAGATAAGCCCGCAGAATGACGACTCCTCCTCCATCGGATGCAGACTCCGCCGGGGCGACAGCCAAGGTAGTCACCGATGTAGGACCTTATGTAAAGGATAGCATCATTGCCTCAATCCTTGGTGGGTTCGCAATGACCGCCCGCATCCTTCTCTCTTCAGACCCCGTCACATTTGGGTTTGTCCTGCGACGCTTCCTTGCGGCCGCTATCACCGCCGCCATCGTCGGTCTCGCAACCAAAGACCATTTTCAAAGCACAGGGCTATGGCTCGCAACAGTAGGTGGGGCTGGCTACGCCGCCCCCGAAGTTGCAGATTACTTCCTCCGCTATGTGAAGGCGAAGGGCGAACAAAAACTCAAGGAGGTCACCGGTGGCAAAGGCAAAGCCAAAGGTAAGAAGAAGCGGAAGTAAGACGATACCTGTCACGGGGGTTGGGGAGGTTAACCTACTCTGGGCTATCGTTGGACTGCTTTGCATTTCGCTTGGTGCGGCGGGCTTCACGGCGTGGACTTGCGACTATGTCCTCGCATCGTTCCAGAACTCGAACACGATGGCACTCTTGATAACGGATGCGGGTCTGAAGTCGGATGACAAGAACTTGGAGGGTAACCTAACTGTGGCGACACAGACCTTGCACTACCTCAAGGATGTCGGGTTAGCGGTGGTCGTCGGTGGGACGGGCGTTGCCTTTACCCTTCTTCTTCGACACCTTCGTAAGCCGACCCCGTAAGACCTTGTGCGTCGGGTCTGCTCTGAAACTAATAGGCTGGCTCTCGAACGGGATGTCGGGATTGAAGTCCCACACAAATGTCTTCTGGCACAGCACGCACCACGACGATGCCGAGCCTTCCGTAGTCCCCATATGCCAGCACACGCTATGCAAGGCAAATGTGCCCTTGGAGTCGAACGCCCTGCACCCGTTCGGGCACGGCAGGCGTGGCGACCAATCAATCGTCATCATTGACCCCAGAAGCCCTCATAGGACTCCTTCACCCACAGTTTCTGGACAGACAGAGGCTTGTCGGGACTGAAGTCCCAGAGCGAGTAAGCGCCGCACTTCGAGCATTGGCTTGAAGCCGTCCAGACCTTACCATCCATCTCAATCTCTGGTTCACCAATCCAGCCTCCGTCGCACTTGAACGGGCACTTGATTTGGTCGGGTGTCTTGATTTTCCAATTGGGCATAGTCGTGTTGGGGTGTGTAAGGGAACGGGGTCGGTTGACAAGACTCAATGCGTGTCGTTGTTAGTCTTGGTTGTGTGTGCGGGTGACCCCTTACCCGTTAACGGCGAAAGCCGTGGAGTCCCGATGTCAGTCGGGACTCTGTCTTTTCAGAAGTTCTTGTAGGCTGACTCCGCCAGCGTCACGGACTCCTTGATTTGCTCCTTGAGGCGTTCGATTTCGCCCTCGTGAACCAGAGCCGTGAGTTCGGACTTAATCTTCTCGTGGCGTGCGAACAGGACATCGTGCGTGTCCGCATCTGGTGCGGCGAAGCGATGATGATTCTCCACGAGGAAGGCGGAGTTATCCGCTTCGTCGGAGAGTGCGTAGAGTTTGACGAGGCGTTCCTTGACCACGGCGAGGTGGTCGATTGCCATAGCGATGGCGAGGAAGGCTTCCTTGGTCTGTGCTGTGTTAGGTCTGTGGCTCATTGGAGTGTGATACTCTTACCCTTGGGCATTAGTCAACCGCTTTGTATCCGTAGTCACGGGGGTTGAGGTCGTGCTTGGCAAGGATGGCGAACAGTTCCTGCTCGTAGCGGTCAAGGAGGTCGTGTGCCCTGTCCCTGCCGTCCTGCGTGGCGGTCTGCTTGAGCCTCAAGTCCTGCTTGAGCAATCCGATGGCGACCCACAGGCGGTCAGCCCGCCCAAGGTCGTAATCACGAGGGGTTGCCATAAGACAGGTATTCTCGTAGGAGGTCTTCCAGCACACGACCCGTGGAGAGTCCGTTCGCCTTGCAATGCTTGGCGTAAGCGTCCTTGAGGTCAGCGTCGATGTAAGCGATGAAGCCCTTGCGGTTGTGACGCTCGATGTATTCCTTGAAGCGGACGGACGACTTGGTAGTCAGCCTGCCGTTCTCACGGATGAGCGAGCCACCATTAGCCGCCTTGCGGTCAGCGGTTTCCTTGGCGAGTTTGTAAGCGGACTCGTAGGCTACCGCCTCCACCGATTTGGCGGGCGGGTTCTTACGGATGTAACGCTTGTTGTAAGCCTTCATATACAGGCGATGCTTCTCCTCCCGCTTGGTGCGAGGGCGGAGCATCGGGACAGGGGCGGGAGTGGAGTCGGAGGATTCCATATTAGAAGCCATTCATCTTGGCACGGCGAGCACGCTCGGAGGCGAGTTCGTCGGGGGTGAGTTTCGCCATCGCTTCCACGACCGCACGCTCACGACGCTTCGTGATGCGGACGGACAGGTTGCGGTTGCGGGCGATGTGGAGGTTCTCCTCCGCACGGAAGACACGGAGGGCGAGGGTGGATAGTCGTTCGTTATACATCGTGGAAGAGCGTGGGCTATCGTTTGCGTTTCGTCAAGAACTAAATCGTGACGGCGTAAAGTTTCGTGCCAGCCTTCACCTTCTGGGTGATGAGGGCATCGTCGGGGCGAGCGTTGTTCAGATGCTCCTGCGTCACGACATAGTCGAACGAGGTGTCACGCCCGCACGCCATTCCGTGAAACCATCCGCCGTTATAGGTATTGCCCTGCACCTTCGTGATGAGCGTGCCGTAGTAAGCCTTCTCCTCGGAGTCGTAGAACTCGATGCCGAAGCAGATGCGGGAGTCGATGTCGGAGGGCTTGCCCGACTTCTTGGCGAGACGCTGGATGAGCGTGCCACGCTGTTTGGGGGTGAGGTCAATCTTGCCAGAGATGTAATCCTTGGCGAGTTGTTCGATGGTGGGCTTGGGTGCTTTCATTGGGTGAGAGAGTGGTAGTGTTACGGAAGCGATAGCGTTGTCAAGTTCAGACCTTTCGGTTTCGTAGGGACAGCAGGGCGACGATGTAAGTGCGAACCTCCGTGACGCTGTTGAAGCGAACCACGGGCGGAGTGTCGTCGTCCGTCTCGCCACGCTTCTCGAAGTGCACGGCATACTTGTAGCCCTTGTCGGGATGCAGGATGTCGAAGGTGCGATACGCATACACGCACGGCTCTGCGGACTCGTTGCGTGTCTGATTGTAGTAGTAGATGAGGTTCGTCAGTTCGGACTCCTTGCGGATGTTCGTCATCTCCGTCAGCGACATCTTGGCGATGTCGTCGAAGGAGTAATGGTCGTTGCGTTTTCTCATAGGGTTATCGCTTGGAGACTGCGAGGATGGACTTGGCGTAGAACTCCGTGGCTTGCTCCACGAACTTGTCGTAAGGGATGCCAAGGACACGAGCCGCCGTCAGACCCAGCACGGGCTTCTTCTTGAAGCGGACATACGCAGGAGCGTTCTTGAGGAAGTCCCGATGTTCGGGCGGGATGACCTTGTAGACAGTCGGCACGGCGAGGTCGGTAGCCTTGGCAATCTCCTCGAAGGTGTAGCCCTTGCCGAACATCACAAGGATGGTCTGGCGGACTTCGTGGTTCACCTTGTTAGGCTTCCTCCGCAGGATGAAACCGAGTTCATCGAGAGCACGGCGAGTGGCTTGGACATCCATATCCAGACGGATGCACGCCGCCGTGAGCGTGAGTCCGTTGTTCTCGATAAGGTCGATGACCTCATTGAGTTGGTCGTTGGAGTAGTCGTAGATTTTTTTGCGAGTCATCGTGGTGATGTGCTATTCGTTATAAGGAGTCGCTTGGCTATGTCAAGGATTTATTTCCTGCGGACGAGATGCCAGAGACCGAAGCGAACGCAAGCCCAGCGGGGGAGCGTGGTCACGAACAGGTCGTTGCCGATGACGATGGTCTCGGTCGAGTATTCGTAGAAGTCCACGACACCCTTGCTGGTGGTGATGTAGAGTTTCGCACCCTTGCGGGCATCTACCTTGATAGGATTGAAGAGGCGTAGTTGCATCGTTGTGGATACTATGCTTCACATTCCCAAGCGTTAGTCAAGCACCAAGATTCGGAAATCTTTGCGGGTTGACGCATCGCACAATGCGGGCACATACACGCACACAATGGAAACTATCGAGAGCCTACAAGACGAGTATCTGAAGGTCGCCAGCATCGCCACGAACCTCCGCAAGGCTGGTTATCCGCAGTCCGCAATCCTGCAACTCTGGTATTACCAAGCGTCCCTGCTGGGACAGATGGACGAGTTGTCGAAGAAGGTTTGAGCCAATAGAGACAGGCGTTTCATAGGGGTCTAAAACTTTCTGCATTTTTGTGCTTGCCAATACTCAATCGCTTGTTCAACATACTCTCACTCAACCAACGCTATGTCTAACAAAGCCATCCTCATCAACGCCAAGGACAAGACCATCTCTGAAGTCGTCATCAACGACTACAAGGACATCTACAAGTTCTGTGGCTTCGACCTCTTCACTTGCGTCCAGATGGATGCCAAGGGCAACACGCTCTATGTAGACGACGAGGGTCTGCTCAACGGCACGGACTTCGGCTTCGTCGTCCGTGGCTACGACCAGCCTCTGATGGGCAACGCCATCATCCTCGGCACGAACCGCTACAACGGCGAGAGCGAGGACACCTCCCTGTCCATCGAGAAGGTCGCCAGCATCGTGTCCTTCTTCGACGGCGGATTCGACGCTTGACATTCGCAAACGCTTCCCTCAACCTCTCTCTCACACGACTATGACTCAACTCGAAATCGACCTCGTCAACGGACTCCCGACGCTCACGCCTACGAAGGACGGAGAGTGGGGCTACACCCTCGCTCTCTCGCCCGCCGTCGTCGTTCCCAACAAGAACGCCAAGTGCGATGTCGTCTCCGCCTCGCTCTCGTCCAACGAGAAGTCTGGCTTCTTCATCTCCTTCTCCATCTCCCGTGAGGAAGGTGAGAAGTTCAATGTGATGGAGAACCTTATGACCCGTGGCACGGAACTCAACGATGGCGACGAGCGTATGGCGGAATACCGCCGTCATCTCGCCACCGCTATGAAGTTGGCTGTCGCCAATGGTCTGGCTCGCCTGCCCGATGGCTACACGATGGCTGACCTTGAGAAGGCGAAGGGTGTCCGCTGGGCGTGGAAGGCTGGTTGCTCCTGCGGTTGCTCTCCTGCGTTCTCGACTCCGCTGTGGGCGAAGGGCGAAGGTCGCTTCATCCGCTCCACCCGTCGCAACGGGCGTGGTCGCTGGTCTCGCTACCAAGACTACAATTGGATGAATGTCTCGCTCAAGTTGAAGGCTGACGAGTCCGTCACGATGGCGGTGCGTTGCCAGCCAGAGCAGATTGCGGCCGCTATCGAAGTCCGCCCCGTTAACAAGGAAGTCCTCGCCGAGCAGAACTACGGCTTCATCCAGAAGTAATCCTACGACTATGTTCCCGATGTTTTTCCCGACCGAGCAGAAGAAGGAAGTCAAGATGACGACCGCCCAACTCTCGTATTGCAAGGCAATCCAGAACGACACGACGAAGGAAATCTACGATGTCTACGGCGACCCCGAAAAGTTGTCCGTGTGCATCCTCGACCACACGCTCTCGCTCCTGTTCAAGTGCCCTATCAAGGTGGTTGTCCTGCTCGACCTCCTCGCCAACGAGAACAAGGTCACCATCTCCAAGTCTGGCGTGACCTGTAAGTCCGTCATCTCTTGGGAGAACCACGGCGACAGGGAGCAGACCAACTGCTGGTCGCAGGACTATATGGCATCCCGCACCATCGCTTATTGGGACACCATCAAGATTGATTGGGTGTGCGACTCCCACACCTTCACGGACGAGGAACGCATCATCGTCCGCCTTGCCGAGGAGTTGTTCAACTCTGCCGAGGACGGCGGGTCGGCGGAGTATCGTGGTAGCCGTATCTCCATTGCCTCCCTTGAAGCCCCAAAGAAAAAGCAAAAGACTGCTTGACAAACCCAAGCGGTTGTGTTCCACTACCCGTATGAAAAACAAAGTCACCTTCGCCCAGATTGTCGCCTCCGTCCGCAAGACGGGTGGTCGCCCCTCGACCGCCTTCGTGCCCAAGAAGCAGAAGGTCAAGAATGACCGCAACGCTTGGAAGCGTGAGATGGAGTAATCCACAAGCCTAACAACCCGCTATGAAGTTCATCATCATCTCCGTCGAAGAAGCCAAAGCCAAGACCCCGTCTTGGACGGGCGAGTTCGCCAAGCCCTTCGTCGTGTTCAACACCGAGACGAACCATCCCGCCCACACCCTCGCCACCCGTGCGGAGGCGGAGAAGGTTGCCCACTTCTTCAACACCTCGACGACCGCTTGACCTCATTCATCCTCATCTTTGCCATCCTGCTCTGGTGGGACTCCCGCAAGTGACCTATTACTTTATGCCCCGATACAAATACGAACAGTTCATCAAAGACCTCGAAGCGGGTGCTTACGCCTTTCCGGGCGGATACCCTCGCTTCTTCATCACCGCCGACGGCGAAGCCCTGTCCTTTGAGTCCGCTCAAAAGAACAAGGCTCTCATCCTCGAAGCCATCAACTCGAACGACAAGTCGGGCGGTTGGATGGTTATCGGATGCGACATCAATTGGGAAGACCAGCACCTTTACTGTGCTGACTCGAACAAGAAGATTGAGTCCGCTTACGGCGACCTCGACAAAAAGTCTTGACCCACACAACTCAACCACTTGCATACACCCATCCTATGAAACCAATCAAGCGTCCCGTCCACACTTTCGCCAAGGCTCTGTCCAAGGCGAAGACCGCCATCCGATTCAAGAAGGCTGATGCCGACAGCCCTGCGTTCGACGCAGAAATCGCCCACTACAAGGCGATGGCTTTCAAGTTCGCCCGCTCTGACAAGGAGCGTGCCCTCGTCGCCTCCCTCTAATCTCCCACCACAACACAATGAAGACCAAACCTAACAACGACATTGCCCGTGTGGCACGACTCATCGCCAAGGAAACGAAGCGTGTGTCCAAGCCCCGCTCCCGCAAGATGTCCCTGCTCATTAACTTCAAAGCCGACTCTGGCTACGACGAGGTGCAACCGCTCCTCTCGCAGTTGCTGAAGGCCGAGACCGCCGAGCGCGAGGTGCGGTCCATCGCCTACCAGATCACGGCCGCCCGCTTCCCGGCGTACAAGGAC
>Ga0209033_1001108_pt1 | contig 15573 bp, 26 predicted proteins | sample LauGreFa1BDMLBDN_2_FD_188218 | JGI IMG/M metagenome (GOLD analysis project Ga0209033, IMG submission 188218) | Freshwater lake microbial communities from Lake Michigan, USA - Fa13.BD.MLB.DN (SPAdes) (version 2) | ecosystem: Environmental > Aquatic > Freshwater > Lake | place: Lake Michigan, USA...
GAAGCATCTGGTACTCCAGATCAATTTAGAGCATTTACGACAGGAACAAACACCATTGGTAGCAATGTAGTATCATCTAATACAGTTATATCTACACCTTATGTCGCACCCGTAGTGACTCCATCAGGAGGTACAGCAACTTCAACTCCATCAACTGGAACTGCTGGAACAACAACTTATTCTGGGTCTACATCAGGATGGTCTGGATCACCAACTTCATATACATATTCATGGCAGTACTTTTCTCAAAGTTCTTTTTCTTGGGTTCAATATACTTCAGGAACCACTTTCTCACCCCCATCAAATATAAACAGTTTATATCCAAACTATGGGTGGCAGCTATCTGTTGCAGCAACAAATAGCGCAGGCACTGGATATGCAACAACATCTATTACAGTTAATACACCAGTAGTAGTTACAGTCCCATCAACTCCAACTGGTGTTACCGTGTCTGGCAGCGGACTTGTAAGTTGGGATCCAGTGTCTGGTGCAACTAGTTACGAAGTATTAAATTACACAGATAGAACATCAGCGCCATCAAACACCACTAACCGACTTGGACCTTATACCACTACAGGAATAACTGGAACATCTTTACAGCTTACTTCTACACAGGGCTATTCAGGTTCAAACAACTATGCAAGAGCCCAGGTAAGGGCTAGAAATTCTGCTGGAGTTTCAACATATTCAGCATGGTATCCATCGAGCACGACTTATGTATAGGAGAATATATGCTTACTAATGAAGAAAAGATCAATTTTATTATTAATCGCATTAATAATATAGATGCTCAAATTAAGTCTTTTATAGATAATGCAGATCTTTGCGCTGGAAAATATATAGTAGAAGAAGAGGTTTTAGCCTGTAATGCTAAAAAAACGGCATTAATTCAAGAGATGGAATCCCTTGACTAATCAGGGCTAAATGATATAATAGATAAGGAGGAAATAAATGCTAACAAACGAAGAAAAGACTGGGATTATCAACCAGCACAAGAGAAATATTGTGTTTAATAGATACAATATTGAGCTATCCCTTATGGAGGAAAATGCTCTAACAACTCCAAATGCAGAAACAGTGGCATCTCTTACAGCACAGATTGCTGAATTAGATCGCAAGCTTGCTGCCCTTGATGAAGAGCTAGAAGCTCTCGCTTAATTAGACCAGGAGAAATAATTGACAACAAAAGCGGAACTAGTCATTACCGCCCTGCAGCAACGTATTGGTGAAATTGTCTCAAATTATGAGACACAAATTGCCTTGCTGAGAGCGGAACTTACAGAATATGCAAACAAAGAATCTGCCAAAGAGCAGTATAGTGAAGAGTTAATGAATAAGCTTGCAGATGTGGAAGACTAAAAAGAAAGAAGTAGTACCTGAAATTCAGCCACCGCTTGTACCAACTCAATATCCAAGCGGTGTTGCTGTCTTTGATGGGACAAATACTTATTTTATTAAGAATAATAAAAAGTATAGAATCATCTCAGACAGAGCCGTACAAAGCTGGGGATTTAAGGTTTGGTATGGAAGTCCAGAGTCACTCTCTAAAATCGTTCTAGGGGGCATTCTAGCCTTTAGAGACGGTAGTGTGATCAAGGACGTATCAAATGGTAAAATATATTTAGTGGTAAACGGCATGAAACAGCACATAACTACGCCAGATTTCTTTACTAAGTTTGGGGTAAATCCTGAATATATTATTGAGGTAAGTGCTAAAGAGGCTGATTTACATAAAAATGGGGAGTCTATAACTTGAGTTTAATACCAAAGCAGTTCAACCAGGGTGATCCAATCGATGTCACAGTCCTAAATCAAATGATTGTTGCTATCAATACATTGGCCACACAGGTAGCTCAGATTTATAAGCTTCCTGCTCCACAGGCTTCAATTACTGTAAATAATAATGGAACTACAACAACTCAGGACGCAACAACTGGCGGGACAGTAACAACAACTACTATCCCTATGAGTATTCAGGTAAATACAAATGGATATGTAGACTTCAACAGCTCATTTGTTAAGACTCAGGTTACATTATCAAAGGCTGATGTTGACAAAGCTGCTGGTAAAACTGTTAAGGATTATAAAATTGTTGGTATATCTAGTTCACAGCCAAAATTTACACCTAAAGGATCAACCACACAAGTTTCGGCTACTGGTATTCAGATCGAAACAAGTGTTTATGGAACAGGTAAAGCATGGTCTTGGTGGCTAGTAAAGAATGGTTTAGCATCCTATTCTGCTGGTAAAAATGCACCAGCAACAACAGACGCATCTGCAAATAGAAGAATCTATTTCACATGGCGTTTGGATGTAGAAGTATCATATTAGTATGTATAGTCCAATTTCTAATTGGTCTAAGCGTAAATATAAAAAATTAAATAAATATACATTGATTTGGGTTCCAGAACATCCCAAGTCATTCGATGGCGGATGGTATTATGAACATCGCCTAGTAGTAGAAAAACATTTAGGTAGAGTGTTGAAAGAGTGGGAAACAATTCATCATATAGATGGAAACCCATCTAATAACTTAATAACGAATCTGTTTCCTTGCACAGAGCAGGAACACAAATACGCACATAAAAGTGCTTGACATAATAGTCAGGGCACTAGTAGAATTGTATAAGAGCGAGAAAGGCTTTTAATGAGTAACGATTTAAAGTGGATGCTTTCATCCGACCAGCAATTCCCATATCAAGATGACAAGATGATTGAGCTATGGTTCAAAGTAATGAAGTGGTTCAAGCCAGATGTTGTCGACTATCTTGGAGATACGGATGATCAGGCATGCTACAGCAAGTATACAGAAGGAAGATCAGCAGAGTTCCTTCAACTTCATAAAGACGACAGCCGTGACCTCATCGTTCCAATGATGCGCCATGAAGCAAAAGGTGCAAGAGATTTTTACGCAAAGACTCGTGAGATGCTTCCAGACGCACAGCTATTTTCTGCTCTAGGAAATCACGATGTTAGAATTTTTGATTACATTGACAAGAAGCTCCCAGATTATGCAAAGGATGTAACGCCAGAGTCGTTGTGGTCTTTGGATTCTTTGGGATACGAGTATATTTATTATAATGAATTGCCTAAGCGACGCTTCGGAGATGTGCATGTTCATCATGGAATCTCAATTGCAGCGACAGGATCAGTAAGAAAAGACATGGAAGATCTTCAGGTCTCATTGATCCGTGGGCACTCACACAGAATTGCCTCCCACTTGGTTACATACGAACTAAGAAATAATGGGGAGGGAGAAACATTACGTGGCTACGAAATCGGACATATGTGCGATGAAAAGGGGCCAGGAATGAAATATGCACAGCACCACGATTGGCAGAAGGGGTTTGCAATAGCGCATATCGTAAACGATTATCCGCATATTCAAATGATTCATGTTGCATCCGACTATTCTTGCGTGGTAGATGGTAAGGTATTTAAGCTATGATGACATGCAAGCGATGTAAAGGCGGTAGAGTCTTTATTGATAGAGTATTCTCTCAGTATGACCACCTAGAATTATATTGTTTAATGTGCGCTAAGCGTTGGGTTTTTCACAAACAAGGGAGTAAGTTCGCCACATGGCTACTGCGAAAAGAGGCAGAAAGAGCACAGGCTTACGGTACTTTTTCCTAAACGGAGAGCTTCATAAGAAGCTTCACGTAAACAGATCATCAGATATGATGACTGCATGGAATTATAACCAGAGTAAGCGTGTAGGTTATTCGTGGAGTGATGCTAAGAAAAATCTTCAGCATGCATACACAATTAACGAGGCTGCGGATCTATTAAACAGACACCGCAATCGTTTGCTAGAGTATATTGAAGAGGGGCATGTTAAGAAGCCTCAGATGACCTACACCCTTGACGAGAAGCGTAAACCTGTGAAATACTTGTTATCAGAAGATGACGTTATGGATGTTAGGGATTTTCTATCTACACTTCACCGTGGTAGACCAAGAAAAGATGGCCTAGTTACATCAAAGAATGTTCCAACAAAGCAAGAGCTAAGAGCCAAGATAAAGAATGAAACAATTCTTTACCAACAGACAGAAGACGGGGATTATATACCAGTATGGAAGCAGCCAGAGTGGTGATAAATGACAACTAAGAAAGCCGCACCGAAAAGAAAAAAGAAAGAAGAGCCACAAGAAGAATATGTTGATATTCATATCAGTACTAATCTTGCGTTTTCTAGAGCAGCCGTCTACTTAGAAGAGGCAGGAGAAGTTGCAATTAACTCAAGAAACATTGAGGGAATGTTAACTGTTGCTAAGGGCTGGATGGAATTAGGTGACATGATGGACACTGGACAACCACCTAAGAAACGTGCTACACTGGGATTTGCGATACCACAAGAAGAAGGGGAAGACGATGACTGAAGATACTAAAGTAACAGTCACATTGGGTTTTACTAAGAACCTTGGAAACTTTGAGAGCTTACGTGTAGACATTGGCATACAAGATTTTGTACGTAAGGGTGAGTCTGTAAATGAAGCAACAGATCGTGTCTATAAGTTTGTTGAAGATAAGCTGACTGAAAAGTCTCAAGAGATAGCGGAAGAGCTAAGTGGCAACAAAAAGTGATCCTAAACTATCTTACACACTCATATCATTATATGAGACACTATACTCAGAGAAATATGGCAAGCGCCCTGTAGTAAATCGCTACAGAGAGAAGTGGGGCATGCAGGATGTTATTGATTCTGTTGGCTTCAATCGTGCTAAAGAATTATTGGAGTATTACTTCAAGACTGGTAAAAACGGTCACCCTATAATGTGGTTTTTTAATAACTTTGACGTCATGGATAGAATGATGGAACAGAGAGCGGAAGATGATGAGCACCGCAAAAAGCTCAGGGGATTAACCAGAGAGATGGTTCAAGAAATGGAGCGGGATGAACACCGAAGCAGCAGTAATTAGTGCAGTATGTAAGAACAAGGATATTAGTGTTCTCCTTGCAGATAACGTAGACGACGTATTCCAATCCCATAAAGATGTTTGGGATGGCTTAAAGTCATACTATTATAAGTTTAGGTCGGTACCTGAAGTAGGTGTTCTACAGGACAAGTTTAGAGATTTTGATCCTGTAGAAACATCTGCAGAAACTGGATACTATCTAGAGCAGATGAAGTCTGAATTTCTTGGCAACAAGATTAAGACTGTATTGTTGAATTCTGGAACAGCTCTTAAAGAGAATGCTCCAGCAAGAGTTCTGCAGCAAATGCAAATGCAATTAGCAGGACTAAGTAAGTTTACCAATAACGTAAGAGACTTGGATATCACAGATATTCAGGCAGCAACAGACCACTATCTATCTGTTAGAGACCGCTCATTGGCCATGGGTGGTTCTCCAGGAATTCCTACAGGGTTTAAAGCAATTGATGCTGCATATCCTACTGGAATGGCTCCTGGGCATCTCATGGTTGTTATTGGTTGGCCAGGACGTGGTAAAACATGGATGACCTCATACTTGGCTTGTAAGGCTTGGGAACAAGGCTTTAAGCCAATGATTATCTCTTTGGAAATGTCTCCAGAGAATATGCGTGACCGTATTTATACGATGCTTGGATCTGGTATGTTTAGAGCAAGTCAACTGCAGAAGGGTGATATAAATCTAGACGACTTCAGTAATTGGGCTAACACATCATTTAAAGATAAGCGTGGGTTTATCTTAGTATCGAACGAAGGCACCAATGAGGTCACTCCAGCCACTGTTCAAGGAAAGATTGACCAGCATAGACCAGACTTAGTTATTCTGGACTATCACCAGCTGTTCAATGACAACAAGCGTTCTAACTCAGAAGTAGAACGTAACCGTAACATCTCCCGTGAGTTTAAACTACTTGCGGTAACTAACAACATCCCTGTAATTGACATTACGGCAGCGACAGCGGATGACATTTCTGATCATGATGCTCCTCCTATGATGAGTCAAGTAGCGTGGTCAAAAGCTATTGAGTATGATGCTGATATCGCTCTAGCGGTTCATAGACACCCTGATACAAACATGATTGAAGTGGTTTCTAGAAAGAATCGCCATGGACGAGACTTTAGCTTCTTTTTGGACTGGGATATCGATAGGGGTATAATTAAAGAACTGTACGAGTAGATAGGCTTGCAGTTTGACCCACAAAAGAATAAAGAGATTCCAGATTGATGGAATATTTAAGGATGATTCGGACATGATCCGTCTCAGACATCAATATGAAAAGACGCTCATCCACCAGATGCGGGATAGCGGATATGTGCAAGTCCTTGACATAGACCCAGCCTTTTCGGTATCATATAATAGCGAACAAAACAATTGGTCCTTCATGCTTACTATGCATGGAGTTTATGTAGGAAAGGTAAAAGCATGGCATATAGAGGGGTGCTCAAACGGCAGGATGCTTCCACGCAGTATACAGAGCGACAAATTAAAAAAGTCCTCAAAGCAGTCTCTGTCTCAATCGTAGGAGAAACAGGAAACGATTTTCTCTGCCTATGTCCAATTCACGGAAATAGGAATACACCAAGCCTCTCAGTATCAAAAACCACTGGATTGTTCTTGTGCTTTAATCCATCATGCGGAACTAGCGGATCATTAGTTGAGCTAGTTAAAACTGTTACAAAGAGAAATGAGTTTGAATCTCTTCGACTTATATCTAAATGTGTAACAGATTCATTACAGGATTTCGATGAGCAGATCATCGAAGTGTTAGAAGAGAAGCCAGAGTTCATACAATTCGATACTCTTATTTTGGATAAGCTTTGGCAAGGAATGAATGAGTCTTCAGAGGGTCGTGACTATATGCACTCTCGTGGATTCGATGACGATACAATTACATACTTTCAAGTTGGTTACTCAAAAAATATGGACATGGTTACAGTTCCAGTTCATTCTCCAGACGGAATGGCAATCGGAATTGTTGGACGTGGGGTAAAAGAGAAGAAGTTCAAGAACTCTACTGGATTACCTAAGACCAAGACTTTGTTTAACGTTCATAGAGCTAAACGTTTATCTTCAACTGTTATTATTACAGAAGCATCATTCGATGCTATGCGTATTCATCAGGCTGGATATCCAAACGTTGTAGCTACACTAGGTGGGCACCTTAGCCCAACAAATTATGACTTATTAAATAAATACTTTACTAAGATCATCATCGCCACAGACTTCGATGATAAATCTACTCATAATGGAAAGAATCCTGGGCGGGACCTAGGCAATTCAATCGCTAATAAACTTAAGAATAAAGATGTCTTATGGGCTAGTTATGATTATCAAGTTGTTTATCCACATGGAGCCAAAGATATTGGTGACATGACGGATGCAGAAATAAAACAATGCATTGAAAAAGCAGTACCAAATTATGAATATGCCTCTTGGGAAATCTACTAAGATGGTGTATAATAGAAATACAGAGTCATCTATAGACTCAAATATCGGAAAAGGAAAAATATAACATGGCAATTGTCAAAGGACTAAAGAGCATCAATGCCGTACTTGATAAGCCAAGCGACTCAGAGGGTTCAAAAGCTCGTTGGGTAAAGCTAGCAGACGGCGAAAGCGTAAAGATTCGATTCTTACAAGAGTTGGATCCAGATTCACCAGATTACAACGAAAAGGCTGGACTAGGTTTTATTGCAGCCGAACACACAAATCCAAAGAATTATAAATCAAAGGCACTCTGCACAGCAGATGATCAAGGCCGCTGCTTTGGTTGTGAACAACACAGAAAAGACTACAAGGCAGGCTGGAAGGCTCGCTCACGTCTATACATCAACGTTCTAGTTGACGACGGTAAGGAAGATCCTTACGTTGCAATTCTCTCACAAGGTACAAGCGGTAAGTCAATTACCCCAACCCTTATTGAGTATGCTGGCGAAATGGGCAGCATCTCAAACCTAACATGGCGTCTAAAGCGTAGCGGTACAGGTACCTCTACAGAATATGTCGCAATCTCTCTTGGCCAAGATAAGGAAAAGTTCGACGGATCAAAGTATGAACTTTACGAATTGGAAAAGGTAGCAGTCAAGGAACTATCTGTTGAAGAGCAGGAAAAGTTCTACATGTTCGGTGAAACAGAAGACTCAGAAGAGTCATCTGAGGGTTCATCAAGTAACGTAGAGTGGTAAATTGTTGGTGGGGGAGCAATCCCCCACCACTTAACTAGAAAGGTATTATGTCAAACTTCACGCACCTACATGTGCATTCACAGTATTCAGTTATGGATGGTTTAAATACCCCATTAGAGTTAATGAATGCTGCAAAAAATCTAGGTCAAACAGCAATTGCAATCACAGACCATGGAACATTATCTGGTCACAGAGATATGCAAAAGGCTGCTATGGAAACTGGGATTAAACCAATCCTAGGAATCGAAGCTTACATTTCAGCAACCGATAGATTCGATAAGCGAGATACCAGTAAGCGTGACGACAATACCTCAATCTTCAACCACATCATCCTGCTTGCTCAAAACAAGCAGGGTCTGAAGAATTTAAATAAGCTTTCTGAGATAGCATGGACAGAGGGCTACTATCACAAGCCACGCATTGACCGTGAGATCTTGGCGGAGTATAAAGAAGGACTCATAATCCTATCTGGATGTATGAATGGACTTATCTCTAAAGCACATGAGCGTGGAGAGATTAACGAAGCCAAGATGCTTGCCAAATGGTTTAAGACTACATTTGGTGATAACTTCTATATGGAGATTCAGCCACATAATCCAGTTGAACTTAATAAGTTCCTGTTAGAGTTGGCGGATGAAGTTGGCATTAGGCCTATTGTTACTGGGGACTGCCACTTCTCAACTAAAGAAGAGAGAGCATTAGAGGAAGCAATGCTTATCCTTTCTACATCTCCAAAGGCTAACAAAGATGCGGACTTCGAGAAGTCTCGTCAGATAGACAACATCTTTGAGCGATACAACTACCTATACCCAGATCGTAAGATTAGTTTTGAGGAACTAGACGTATATGTAATGTCTAGAGAAGAAATTGAAGTGCAGATGCATGCACAAGGTATTACACGCACAGACATTTATGACAACACTATGGAAATTGCAGACTCTATACAAGAGTATGACTTCCTACAAGATTTAAATATCCTTCCACGCCCAAAAGAAGATCCAGATAAAACAGTTAGAGAAATCTGCTGGAAGGCTATGGAAGACATGAAGTTAACTTCTAGTTGGTTAGGCAACGATACATATGAGCTAAGACTAGAAGAAGAGCTAGAAGTTATTAGTAAGAAAGACTTCTCACCGTACTTCTTGGTTATCTCAGACATGATTAACTGGGCTAAGTCTCAAAATATTAAGGTTGGTCCAGGTCGTGGTTCTGCAGCAGGCTCGTTAGTTTGTTATTTGCTAGGAATCACTGAGGTTGATCCTATTAAGTATGACCTGCTGTTCTTCCGATTTATTAATGAAGAGCGTAATGACTTCCCAGATATCGATACAGACTTTGAAGACCGTCGTCGTGGAGAAGTAAAAGATTACATCCGTAAGAAGTTTAAGAACGTAGCATCTATCTCAACCTTTACATACTTTAAGGATAAAGGTGTTATTCGTGATGCAGCACGAGTATTTATGGTTCCACTAGGAGAAGTTAATAAGGCCCTGAAGCTCGTAGATACGTTTGAAGAGTTTGAAGAGTCAGACAACACTAAGAGTTTTAGAATGAAGTATCCAGAGGTACTAAAACTTGCTCGTGAACTTCGTGGTCGCATTCGCTCAGTTGGAATGCATGCTGCAGGTGTGGTCGTCGCAAAGAAGGAGTTAAATAATTATGCACCTATCGAAACTCGCACAGATCCTAGCGATAAGGTTAGCGGACGTGTCCCAGTAGTTGCATATGATATGGATACTGTTGCAGATATTGGGCTTATTAAGCTTGACGTACTTGGCTTAAAGACACTTTCTGTTATTTCAGATACACTTCAGATGGTTCAAAAGAGACATAACAAGAACGTTGTTCTTTCTGAGTTAGCCTTAGATGACAAGAAGGTATACGCAATGCTTTCTCAAGGATTTACTAAGGGCGTATTTCAGGCTGAAGCAACACCTTATACAAACCTACTTATGAAGATGGGTGTTAGCGAGTTTGAAGACCTAGCAGCATCGAACGCTCTTGTACGTCCAGGAGCTATGAATACTGTGGGCGCAAATTATATTAATCGTAAAAACCTGCATGAGGACGTGTCATATATCCACCCAATCATGAAAGAGTTTACACAGAACACATATGGTGTTATTATTTATCAAGAGCAAGTTATGCAGGCTTGCGTACACCTTGGTGGCATGTCATGGGCAGAGGCTGATAAGGTACGCAAGATTATTGGTAAGAAGAAAGATGCAAAGGAGTTTGATCAGTTCCGTGAGAAGTTTGTTGCTGGTGCAAGCCGACATATATCAAAAGAGACGGCAGAAGGCTTATGGCATTCTTTCGAAGCTCATGCTGGTTACTCTTTTAACCGTTCCCACGCTGTTGCTTATTCTCTGCTTTCATATTGGACTGCTTGGTTAAAACTTTACTATCCGACTGAGTTTATGTTCGCCATGCTAAAGAACGAAGGCGACAAAGATGCTCGTACAGATTACCTTATTGAAGCCAAGCGCTTAGGTATTAAGATTTTGCTTCCACACGTTAATGAATCTGAGTTAGACTTCAGTATTCAGGGGGATGCAATTAGGTTTGGGTTAGCAGATGTAAAATACATTTCGGAAAACATTGGAAAGAAAATCATTTCCAAAAGACCGTACAAGAACTACGCTGACTTAAAATCAAAGGCTGGTGCAAAGAATAGCGGTATCAATAGTCGTGCCATAGATGCTCTTAATGCAATTGGTGGCGCAGCATTTGATGATAACCCTAGAACTGGGCGGGAAAAGGATAATCTATATGAGTATCTAAATATACCTAAGTTCGATATTAGCGGTATCACACCACATATTAAATCACAGATCAATGTCCTAGATGATTTTGAAGAGCTTGGAACATTCGTATTCATGGCTATGGTTAAGTCCATTAAGCGTGGAACTGGATGGTCCCGTGTAGAAATTGTTGATGAGACAGCATCAGTAGGAGTATTCGACAGCGAAACTACAACAATAGAAACTGGACAGATGTATTTCTTCCTTGTAGGAGATAATCGAATACATAGATTTGTTGAGATTGACAAGGTTGTTAAAGAGGATCGCTCAGATCCATTCGTAAACTTCCTATACTCAACTAAGTTTGACCTTAAGCCTGACAATTATTATGTAATTGACTTTACTAACTATAAGACCAAGGCTGGCAAAATGATGGCACATACAATTGTGTCTGACGAGAACAAGAAGTTAATTAGATCTATTGTGTTCCCATTTGGGTACGCAAGAGCTTTAGCTAAAATGAAGCCAGGGCTAAAGGCTGAATTAACTTTTTCAAAAACTGACGATGGAACAATCGTAATAAAGGAGATAAAATGACACAAGATGAGGGGTTGGAAATCAACCTAGTAAGACTATTGCTAGCATCAATCATGACTAATGGTAATGTTTCTGTAAAGATAGATGACTATATGTCCCAACAACTAGATAGCAAGAGTTTATTTATTGAAGTAAATGAAGAAGAAAAAACATTTATTATTTCATTAGTAGAAGGAGAACAGGATGAATCTGGACAATCTAGCGACTCAAGTTCACACGATAGCGAAGAATAAAGGTTTCTGGGACGGACCAGTAAGTTACGATAAGCTGGGCAATAAGCTGGCGCTAGTTCATTCAGAGGTCACAGAGACCCTAGAAGCTATTCGTAAAGATCAGGGTAGCGAAAAAACTGTAGAAGAGATGGCAGATATTATAATTAGATTAGTTGATATCTATGAAGCCATGCTAAACGCAGGGCTAATAGAGCACTCGTTAGACGAAATTCTAAAGAAAAAAATAGTTAAAAATATGGAACGCCCGCCTCTTCACGGAAACAAGTTTTAATGCTATAATGGTATAAAATGAATGGTTACTTCTTATTTGGAACTAATAACGAAGTAATCCTTGTCTTAAAATCAGGACAAGAAGAGGACATACTTAATATCATTAAAAAACTTGCCACAATGCGTAGCAAGGAAATGAAGGCTTTTGCCTCACAGTTAGAAGAGAGTTTTTATGAGCGTAGTTACAGACATAATGTCGAAGCTGGATCCAAAGACAAGAGCAAGGGTTCAAACGGCACTAGAGGTGGAAACACCAAAACAAAAAACACCAAGCATCGGACTGAACATGGCCCTAAAGGGAGGTCTAGGTCACGGACGACAGATCCTCATTTGGGGGAATAAGTCAGCTGGTAAATCATCATTCTGCTTGCAGATGATCGCAGAAGCACAGAAAGAAGGAAAGACATGTGCTTGGATCGATGCAGAGCATTCATATTCGCAAGACTGGGCTGAAAAGTTAGGTGTTGATTCAGAGAATCTAATTTATTCTCCAGCTAAAACAATCAACGATATGGTTGATATTGCAACACAACTTATGGAGGCGGGAGTAGACATCATTGTTGTTGACTCTATCTCTGCGTTGCTTCCAGCAATTTACTTTGAAAAAGATAGCACTGAGCTAAAGAAATTAGAAGACACCAAGCAGATTGGTGCAGAAGCAAAGGATATGACACATGCAGTCAAAATGCTCAACTACGCAAACAAAAACACATTACTTGTTCTCATCTCACAACAACGAAATCAGTTTGGATCTATGCATGCTTCGCACATCCCCACAGGCGGAATGGCTGTCAAGTTCTTCTCTTCCACTGTCGTTAAGCTCTGGTCGTCTGAAGCTGAAGCAAATGCTATTAAGGCTGGTGTTAAAGTTGGCGATAAGATTATCGAGCAAAGAGTCGGAAGACCAGTTAACTGGATTATTGATTACAACAAACTCGGCCCCCCTAATCTTTCGGGACAATATGACTTCTACTTTCAGGGCGAGAATCTAGGAGTAGATCAAGTTGGTGAAGTCCTAGATGTTGCAGAACAATTCGGCATCATTGAAAAGGGTGGAGCATGGTATACAGTTAACGAAGAGCGATTCCAGGGTCGTGCTAAGGCAGTGCAATACCTTAGAGATAACCCAGATGTAGTTGATAAGCTTAAGGCTGAAATCTATGCCAAGTCGTAACCTTGATGATTTTATCTCACGTAAGAAAAAAGAAGAGAAGAAGCCAGGGCTAGAAGTATCTGGCTCTTTCTCTTGTGAAGAGTGTGATGAGATTGTTAAGTCTGCTATTTGGGACGAAGATTCTAAGGAGATAACCTGGACATGCTCCAGTAATCATACAACGACTGGGAGGATGTAATGTCAGAGCGTGGTGAAATCAAGCGAGACGGTGCAAGGGCACAGAAGAACTCTGGTCGTGGACAATACCAAAAGGGTGATGCTAAGTGGAACCAGTTCCTTGTAGACTACAAAGAGGCATCAAAGTCCTTTACACTTAATCAAGATAACTGGGCAAAGATCTGCACAGATACTTTTAAGGTAAGCAGAAATATGCATCCAGCATTAAAAATTATTATTGGAACAGACTCAAAGGTTCGACTAGGAATCATTGAGTGGGCAATACTAGAAGAGTTAATCGAGTTTTGGGAGGAAAATCATGAGTGATAATGTATTAGAAAAGATTAGCGAAGTTACTGAGTTTAATGATCTTAAGGAGTTCATGAAGGACCCAGAATTAGACGCTGCTTTAGATGCTATAATTAAGGTAGTAACAAAACCAGATATCCCGCCAGCAGCGGCATCGGTGTTAATAATTAAGTTGCAGGCAATATCAGCCAAGCTTTCTATTTTGGCTAGATATTACACAACTATGGAAAAGGGAGAAGTCGCCAGCAAAAAGAAGAACGTGTATTACACAGTTGCCGATTCAATCGATAAGCTTGTAGCCGCTCTAAAGTATGGTGTTAAATAATGGCTAGAGATTTAGTAAACAATTTAAAGTTTAAGAAGAACACAGGAAACTTTGATCCAGATAGATTAGCTAAGATGCTAACTGATGGATACATTGGTAACAGTAATAATCCTAAGTTTATGAAGAAGACTACGTTTTCTCCATCTACAATTGGTTACGGACATGGAAATTGTGCACGATATTGGTACATTGCCTTCGAAGGGACAGAATTTGAAAACACATTTGATGCTATCGCTATTGCAAATATGGCCAACGGTACTGCAGCACACGAAAGAATTCAAAAGATTTTTGAGTCAACTGGCACGGTTAAGGTTATTGAACAGGAGATTATTAAGGAAGATCCACCTGTAAAGGGATTTGCTGACGTAATCTTAGACTGGGAAGGAACAGAAGTTGTTGGTGAAATTAAAACAACCAGCGATAACGCATTCTTATTTAGACAGAATTCAATGAAGCCTTCAGATAACCATAGGCTTCAGATCCTTATTTACATGGATGTGCGTGGGGCAGAAGAAGGGTTCTTGCTCTATGAGAACAAGGATAACCAGCAGATGCTTATTATTCCAGTAAAGATGAATGCTGTAAACAGAGAATTTTTAGATAAGTGTTATGATTGGATGCGTGAAACACGCAAGGCATGGGAAGATAAGGATTTACCAGCTAGACCATTCAGAAAGAATAACAAGATTTGTACAGACTGTCCAGTACGGACAACATGTTTTGGTATGGAGGACACTGAAAAATTAATACCAGTTCTGAAACTTTAATATGTGCTTATGATGAGTGCAACCAAGAGTTCACAAAAGCTACGCACAACCAGAAGTATTGCTCAGACGAATGCTGCAGACTTGCAACAAACAAAAGAACAATGGAGCGGTACTACGAGAGAAGAGCCATCAAGCTTGGATCAGTTAGACATTGCGCTATATGCAAGACAAAGCTAAGCAGGTATAACTACAATTCAGTTTGCACAACTTGCGAGAAGAATGATGAAGATAAGCAACGTTCAGAGATATTGGATATGTTAAATGGGCTTGGCTGATTTAATTAAACCTAAAGCACATAGGGTAATTGGAATCGATGCGTCCACAAACTCAGTAGCGTTTGCAATTATTGAAGACGGAAAGCTTGCTAAGCATGGCAAGATAGACATTCGTGGTAATGATATCTACGAGAAGATTCATGATGCTCGTAAAAAGGTCTATGCCATGAAGAAGCATCTAAGGTCTGACTACATTGCAATCGAAGGTGCTGTATTTGTGCAGTCGCCAGATGTTGTAATTAAGTTGTCATATGTTTATGGATCAATTATCAGTCAGCTTATGAGCGACGGGACTAAGGTAGTAACCGTAATCCCTACTACATGGCAGAACTATATTGGTAATAAAACCTTTAAGAAGGAAGATAAGGCTAAGATTAAGTTAGAATTTCCAGGTAAGTCAGATACTTGGTATGCGAATAAAATAAGGGAGACTAGGAAACAAAGGACATTAGACTTTGTGAATGATAAGTTTAACATTCATCTAGAAGATAATGATGTGGGAGATGCAATTGGTATCGCCTACTATGCCTACAATAACCTAACATCACGATGAAACTATACGAATCTAAAGACTGGCTATATAGAAGATATGTAGTCCAAA
>Ga0209033_1001115_pt1 | contig 15529 bp, 15 predicted proteins | sample LauGreFa1BDMLBDN_2_FD_188218 | JGI IMG/M metagenome (GOLD analysis project Ga0209033, IMG submission 188218) | Freshwater lake microbial communities from Lake Michigan, USA - Fa13.BD.MLB.DN (SPAdes) (version 2) | ecosystem: Environmental > Aquatic > Freshwater > Lake | place: Lake Michigan, USA...
TTTTTTCTTCCCAACCGAACCCAAATGCCCCACCAAGACTTGCTTGCCGCGATTGACCTGGGGTCCAACAGTTTCCGCTTGGAGTTGGGGCGCATGGAGCATGGCCAGTTGGTGCGTACCGACTACCTGAAAGAAACCGTTCGGCAAGGGGGTGATTTGGACGTGCACCGCAACCTCACCCCAGAAGCCATGGAGCGCGGTTGGGAGTGTTTGGCCCGTTTTCGCGAGCGCCTTCATGGCCTGCCCGCCAGACAGGTTCGGGCCGTGGCCACCCAAACCCTGCGCGAAGCGCGCAACCGCGAGGTGTTTCTGAACCGGGCCCAACAGGTTTTGGGCTATCCGATTGAGATCATCTCGGGCACCGAAGAGGCCAGGTTGATTTACATCGGCGTCAGCCAGTTTTTACCCAATGACGGCGAACGCCGCTTGGTGCTTGATGTGGGCGGGCGATCCACTGAAATGATTTTGGGGCAAAACCGCGAACCCTCCGTCATGAACTCCTACCGTGTGGGCAGTGTGTCTTGGTCGCAAAAGTACTTTCCGCAAGGCCAATTCACCGAGCAGGCGTTTAACCAGGCCAAAGTGGCTGCCCAAGCCGTGTTGGAAGAAGCCCTGGTCATGTACCCGCGCGATTTGTGGGACAAGGCCTATGGCGCGTCTGGCACCGTGGGCGCAGTGGCCGACGTGTTGCAATTGGCCGGTTGGACGCCGGGGCAAATCACCCGTGATGGCTTGGCCTGGCTGATCCAATGCGTGCAGGCCGCACAACATTTCAGCCGCTTGCGCTTGGAGGGACTCAAGGAGGACCGGCGCGCCGTGATTGGTGGCGGTTTGGCCGTGTTGGCCGCCTTGTTTGAGCAGTTTGACATCGAGGCCTTGCACGTGGCCCAAGGGGCTTTGCGCCATGGTGCCATGCATGAGTTGATGGAGCGTGACCACAGCGAAAAGGACGTGCGCGATGCCTCCGTCCACCGGCTGGCCCAAAAATTTGGCGTAGACCGCGATCAGGCCAAACGTGTGACTGATGTGGCCCTTCAATTGCTGGCCATGATGAATCCCGCTGACAACCAGGCACCGCATCGGATTGAGCGCAAGCTGGCCTGGGCCTGTGAACTGCATGAGATTGGTTTGGCCATCTCCCACAGTGACCACCACAAACATGGCGCTTATATTTTGGACAACGCCGATGTCATGGGCTTTAGCCAGCCAGAATTGCACCGCCTCAGTCTGCTGGTGCTGGGTCACCATGGCAAGTTGCGCAAACTCGACATGGACTTTGAGGACCCCATGGTGGTTCAGCAATTGTTGGCCCTGCGCTTGTCGGTCATCTTGTGCCATTCACGCCGCCAGCCAGACATGACGGGTTTGCAGGTGCATTGCGAGCCGGAACAAAAAGTCTTTGAATGGGTTTGCCCCAGCGATTGGTCGCAGCGTTTTCCGCAGTCCCATCACCTGATTCAACAAGAAATCGTGGCCTGGCAAAAAACCCCATGGACGCTTCGCTTGCGCAACACCAAGGTCAGCCCATAGTGGCCCATGTGATCGAAACAAGTGCCCCGGCATTCGCCACAAAGCTCACGCCCGACCTCCCCCTCGATAAACGTTTAAAATAAGGCTTGCACACCCCTTGTGGACCTCCTCGGAGCGTTGACAGGTGGGTGCACTGGTAGATGAGTAAAAGGGAATCCTTTAGAGACATGGCCACTGACGACACCACCAAAATCACTCAAGACGGTCTCCGGTACAAGTCCAAAAAAGGCGGCTCGCCATTCGGCACCACTGGCTTGGCAGGCAGCACCATGAGTTGCATCAAATGCGGCTTGCACAAACCCCGGGCCTCTGGAACTTTCCGCAAACTGCTGGGAACCAGCATGTTTGTGTGCCTGGATTGCAAACCGGCCAAACCCGCCGAAACCCCCGAACAAGCCAAGGGTTAACCCTTGAGCTGTCGCCCATCACAGGCGACTTTCATACCCCACATGACAAGCCCGCGTTGACGCCACCTGGCGTCGGTGATTGAATGCGTGCATGAGCTTGAAAAACACCCCCAAAAATCCCGATCAATTGCGCAGCGCGCGTTGGTTTGCACCTGACGACCTGCGCTCTTTTGGCCACCGCTCCCGCGCCATGCAAATGGGCTATGCCCCGCAAGACTGGGCGGGCAAACCGGTTATTGCGATTGTCAATACCTGGTCGGATATCAATCCGTGCCACACTCATTTCAAGCAACGGGTGGAAGACGTCAAACGCGGCATTTTTCAAGCCGGCGGCTTTCCCTTGGAACTTCCGGCCATTTCTCTGGCCGAAGCCTTTGTGCGCCCGACCGCCATGCTGTACCGCAACATGTTGGCCATGGAAACCGAAGAATTGATTCGCAGCCACCCCATCGATGGCGCCGTGCTGATGGGCGGTTGCGACAAAACCACCCCAGGTCTGCTGATGGGGGCCATTTCAGCCGGTGTGCCATGCATTTATTTGCCGGCTGGGCCCATGTTGCGCGGCAACTGGCAAGGGCAAGCCCTGGGCTCTGGCTCTGATGCCTGGAAATATTGGGACGAAAGACGTGCCGGGAAAATCAGCGATGTGCAATGGTTGGGCATTGAGGGCGGGATTGCCCGCAGCCACGGCACCTGCATGACCATGGGCACAGCCGCCACCATGATGGGCATGGCCGAGGCCCTGGGCATGACCTTGCCAGGCGCCTCCAGCATCCCTGCGCCAGATGCCAATCACCCGCGCATGTCGGCCGCCTGTGGACGGCGCATTGTGGACATGGTCTGGGAAGACCTGACCCCTGCCAAACTGCTCACACAAAACCATTTTCAAAATGCCATCACCGTGGCCATGGCCATGGGTTGCAGCACCAATGCCATCATCCATTTGGTCGCCATGTCGCGCCGTGCGGGTGCCGCATGCACCGTGGGATTGGACGACTTTGACGCGGCCAGCCGAAAAATTCCCGTGATCGCCAACATCCGGCCCAGCGGTGACACCTATTTGATGGAAGACTTTTACTACGCAGGTGGCATGCCAGCCCTGATCAAGACCTTGTCAGACCACCTGCACCTGGATGCCATGACGGTCAATGGCCAGACGCTGGGCGAGAACGTGGCCACAGCGCAGGTGCACAACGCTGATGTGATCCGCTCGCTGGATCGCCCTTTGTATGCCGAAGGGGCCTTGGCGGTGCTCAAAGGCAACATCGCCCCTGCGGGCGCCGTGATCAAACCCAGCGCTTGCGCGCCGCATTTGCGCCAGCACACAGGCCCAGCCATGGTTTTTGACAGCTACCCCGAGATGAAGGCCGCTGTGGATGACGAGAATTTGGACATCACCGCCGACCATGTGCTGGTGCTGCGCAATGCCGGGCCACAAGGCGGCCCCGGCATGCCCGAATGGGGCCAATTGCCCATTCCCCGCAAACTTCTGGCCCAAGGTGTGCGCGACATGGTTCGCTTGTCCGATGCGCGCATGAGTGGCACCAGCTACGGCGCTTGCATTCTTCACGTTTCACCAGAAGCCTTCATTGGCGGCCCCCTGGCCTTGATCAAAAACGGCGACCTGATCACCGTGGATGTGCCTGCGCGCCGTTTGCACCTGGAAGTCAGTGACGCGGAATTGGCCCAACGACGCGCCCATTGGAAAGCCCCGGCACCCCGCTATGAACGCGGCTATGGTTGGATGTTCAGCCGCCACATCCTGCAAGCCGATCAAGGCTGCGACTTTGATTTTTTAGAGACTGCATTCGGTGGCCCGGTCGACGAACCGGCCATTTATTGAATCCATCACCCCCCACAAAGGACGCACATGAAATGGGTCACCCGTGATTTTGTCCACCTCGACCGGGTGGCCTCACCCTGGTTGATACAGCGCTTTGTCGATACCCAAGCGGAATTTGTGTTTATCCCCTGGGGCCAAGAAGAAACGCGACCCAGCGATGCCACGCCCTTTGGGATGCCTGGTGTGGCCTTGTCCTCGCATGATGAACATGGCACCACCTTTGAAAAAATCATGCGCCAATATGCCTTGGATGATCCGTCCTTGCGCCACATCGCCACCATCATTCAAGCGGGCGTTGACCATGTGTTGCACCATGCCAAAGCGGGTCCAGACGACCGCTGGGCGCAAATCGCTGTGGGGCTGCTGGCGATTTCTGAAGGCATCATGCTGGTGCACGACACCGACGATGCCATCTTGAAAGCCAGTTTTCCCGTTTACGACGCGCTCTACGCCAACTTACACGCGCATGCCTTGGTCAAAGAAAAAAATCTGGAAATACCGGGCTATCAAGGGCTGGGGCCCACGTTACCCACGCGCTTTTTGCGCCAAGTTTTGACGGCTTCCGACTGAAAATCCATGGGCATGGCCTGAACATGGCTGGCTACCCGTGTGGACAAGAGCATGGGTTCAAGACCCATACTCGGCGCGCAAAATTTTGGCGCCCTCCACCATCGCCTTGAGCTTTCCATTGGCCACTTCCCTGGGCAGGTATTTCATGCCGCAATCGGGCGCCAAGATCACTTGTTCAGGCTTGATGAAAGCCAAGGCGCGCTTGATGCGCGAAGCCACCACCACCGGGGACTCAATGGCCATGTCGCTCAAGTCCAAGCAACCGACCATGATTTGCTTGTCGCCCAGGGTTTTCAGCACCGAGCAATCCAGGCCGGACTGCGCCGTTTCAATGGATACCTGGCTGCAACTGCACTGGGCAAATTCGGGCAAGAAGCTGTAGCCCTCTGGCCGTGCATGGATCACCGCGGCGTAGCCAAAACAAATGTGCACAGCGGTGGTGCCCGTGACGCCTTGCAAAGCGCGGTTCAAGGCCTGGATGCCGTATTGACGGGCCTTTTCTGGCCGGGCTTGCATATAGGGTTCATCCACTTGAACCACGTCTGCGCCGTTGGCAAAAAGCTCCAGTATCTCTGCATTCAAGGCCACGGCATAGTCCATGGCCGCCTCCTCTTCGGTGGCGTAAAAATCGTTTTGCGCCTGTTGCAACATGGTGAACGGGCCAGGCACCGTGATCTTGACCTTGCGCTGGGTATGGGCCTTGAGAAAAAGCAAGTCCTCTAACTCGATGGGCCGGGCGCGACGGATCTTGCCCACAATGCGGGGCACCGGGTTGGGGTGGCCGGAACGGTCCAAGCCCACGCCAGGGTTGTCGATGTCAATGCCCTCCAATGCGGTGGCGATGCGATTGGAATAGCTCTCACGGCGGATTTCGCCATCGGTGATGATGTCCAAGCCCGCATCTTCTTGGGCGCGGATGGCGAGCAAGGTGGCGTCCTCCATGGCTTGCTGCAAATGCGGTTCTGCCACGCGCCACAGTTCTTTGGCCCGCACACGCGGTGGGAATCGGCCGGCGAGTTTTTCACGGTCGATGAGCCATTCAGGTTGGGGATAACTGCCAACAATGGTGGTGGGGAAAAGCATGGTGTCTCCTGATGTTCTAAATGAGATGCTGAAAACAAAGCCTCAGGTCGGTGTCGCCCAAGGCATGGGGTTGGCATTGAGGCCCCAATAAAAGCTCTTTTGCCGGGTGTACTCCAAGATGCCTTGGCGGCCTTTTTCACGGCCCATGCCGCTCATTTTCATGCCACCAAACGGGGTGCTGATGGAAAACACTTTATAGGTGTTGACCCATACCGTCCCCGTGTGCAGCGCACTGCCCAGTCGCCATGCGGTTTTGTAGTCTTGGGTCCAAATCCCTGCGGCCAAGCCATAGGCGTTGTCGTGGCATTGATCGAGCAAGTCTTGCTCGCTGTGCCACGGCAACAGGGCCAGCACAGGGCCAAAAATTTCCTCTTGACACATGCGTGCCGTGTTGGGCAAGCCCTCGATGACCGTTGGCAGGTAATAGCTCCCGCTGTCATAAACAGTCCCCGTGGGTCGGCCACCCCCGTGCAACAGCTGTCCACCTTCTGACAGACCCAATTCCACGTAGCGCTCGACCTCCGCGCGGTGGCGGCTGTGGATCAGCGGGCCCATTTGGGTGCGCTCATCGGCCGGGTCGCCCACCCGCAAAGCGCGCACACCTGCGAGCAGTCGTTCGCGAAATGCGGCGTAGACCGAGGCATGCACAAAAGCCCTAGAGCCAGCGATGCAAGACTCGCCCGATGAGCTGAAGATGCCATACAACACCCCTGCCACCGCATGGTCCAAATCGGCATCGGCGCACACAATGGTGGGCGATTTGCCACCCAACTCCAAAGAGGTGGGCATGAGCTTTTCAGCCGCCAAACGCTGAATGCCCAGGCCGACCTCGGTGCCCCCCGTGAAGGCAATGCGCTGGATCAAGGGGTGGCGCACCAGCGCGTCCCCCACCACCGAACCTTTGCCGGGCAACACACTCAAAATGCCATCGGGCACGCCCGCTTGCTGGCCAATGCGCGCCAGCTCCAGGGCCATGCGCGGGGTGATTTCGGCGGGTTTGATCACCACCGCACAACCAGCGGCCAAGGCCGGGGCGATTTTTTGGGCTTCGCTGGCGATGGGTGAGTTCCAGGGCGTGATGGCCCCCACCACGCCCAAGGGCTCATGCACGCTCATGGTGATGAAGTCGCCGCGCTGCGGTGTGAGTTGGTCCTCCCAGGTTTCGCAAGCCGCCGCAAAGTATTGGAACGTGCCGGCCGCACTGGCCACCAAGGCACGGGTCTCGTTGATGGGCTTGCCGTTGTCCAAGCGTTGCAGCTGTGCCAACTCCTCTGCCCGCTCGCGGATGCCTGCGGCCATGCGGTAGAGGATGCCCGCGCGCTCATGGCGCTTGAGGCCGGCCCAACTTTTGTGCAGACGGGCTTTTTCAGCCGCTTGCACGGCTTCGTCCACATCGGCCACGGTGGCCGCATGCAGTCGCGCCACAACGCTGCCATCTGCGGGGTAGTGGGTGCTGTATGCAGGGCCATTGGCATCGCGCCATTGGCCGGCAAAAAAAGATTTCAAGTCATCGACCACGGTGTGTCCTCAAAGCGCATGGGGAGTCGCCCAAAATGGAACCACAGCCATCATTGCCTGTGGGCTGTGAAATCGATGACATGGCCAATCGATGTGTCTTGGCCCTGCATGCGATTGCCTTGCACCGTGGCCTTGACGGTGTGGATGCTTTGATCGGCAGCGACGTATTGAAAACTCAAACGATCGGCTTGCAACTGGGCCCCCACCAAGGCCTGCTCCTGCCCCCCAAAACGCCTCACACCACCTATGCGTTGAAAAATTTGCTCCAACCGAACACCAAACGGCGCACCGCTGCTGGGCTGAAAGGTCCAGTTTCCGGCCACATCCGCAGGCACCACCCACATCATGGCGCGGGCGCGGGCGGTTTGGGTGATGGCATCGGGCTCCCATTCCACCATGTCGAAGTCGTGCGAAACCACCCGGGTTCCAGGCTTCATTTTGAGAATCGTGGGCCGCAATTGGTAATTGATTTCTGGCAACAAATAAAGTGTCAGCACCGTGGCCTGGCTGAAGTCGGTTTGGAAAATATCGCCGTGAACGATGCGCACTTTGTCTTGCACCCCCGCTTCAATCACTTTTTGCTGTGCAAAAGCAGCCAACTTGGGGTTGTACTCAATGCCCACCGCGCGCGCGCCGTGCTTTTTGGCGGCGGTGATGGCAATCACACCATCTCCGGCACCCAAGTCATACAGCAAGTCTTGGTCATTGACCTGGGCCATGCGCAGCATGTTGTCTACCAAGTCTTTGGGCGTGGGCAGCCACATCACGTCTTTGCCAATTTGTCCCAGGGTGGGTTTGTAAGTGGCATCGGTGCCCGCAGTTTGTGCCCAGCCGATAGAACACAGCAACAGACAACTGCAGGCGCAAACGACCCCTGTTTTTTGAATGAAATTCACGTCTCAATTACTCCCAAAGGAAAAAATACGACAGCGCACTTCAACACCCATGTTCATGTGTTGGCTGGATCCTTCATGCCACCCTCAGGCAGTGGCATCAACAATTCTGCACGAATGTCGCTCAAGCTCGAGGTGCCACACAAGCTCATGGTGCGGATTAGCTCGTCTTTCAAGATGGCCAATGCACGCTGGGCACCGGCCTGACCTGTTGCAGTCGCGCCGTACACCATGGCCCGCCCTATCAACACACCGTGCGCCCCCAATGCCAGGGCCTTCACCACATCTTGGCCTCGCCGCACACCGCCGTCGACCCACACCGGTATGCGCCCGCGCACCGCCCGCAAAACATCGGGCAAAGCATGCAAGCTGGCCACCGCCCCGTCCAACTGCCGCCCGCCGTGGTTGGACACCACCAAAGCATCGCAACCCATGGCACACGCGCGCTCTGCGTCGGCTGGATGCAAGATGCCCTTGAGCACCAGGGGCCTGGGCCAAAGATCGCGCACTTGTTGCAAGGCAGCCCAATCAAAACCCGTGTCATGGTTGCGCCCCACCGATGAGGCCAAAGCCGAGGCGCTGGTTTGATGTGCGGCCAAACCCAACAGATTTTCCATCACCGGCATGCCGTGCCGCGCTATTCGCGACCACCAGGCAGGCTTGGATGCAAAGTCCCACAGGTTGTGGCCGGTGAATTTGAATGGCACAGAAAAGTGGTTGCGACGGTCACGCTCGCGGTTCCCACCCACCGGCAAATCCACCGTGATGACCAATGCCTCGTAATCGGCCGCCAGGGCGCGGCGAATCAAGCCAAAGAAAAAGTCCTTGTCTTTGAGGGTATAGGGCTGAAACCAAAGCCGCCCTTGAACGGCTTTGGCAATGCGCTCCATGGATGCCGTGGCCGTGCTGGACAAGATGTAGGGTATGCCGGCAGCCACCGCCGCCTTGGCAACGGCTACATCTGCGCCTGGATAGCCATACCCCAGTGCGCCGGTCGGGGCCGTGGCCATGGGCATGGCGATGATGCGACCAAACACCTCTCTTTGGGTGTCGATGACCGACACATTGCGCAATACCTGGGGTCTGAAACGCAGATCCTGAAATGCCTGGCGGTTGGCGCGCAAGGTCATTTCATCTTCTGCACCGCCATCGAAAAAATCATACAAGGCGCGTGGCAAACGGCGCTGGGCCGCCAGACGCAAGTCTTCAATCGAGTGGGCCGCTGTCAACCGCAAACCCCTGGCTTCAAACCGCCGCAAGAGCAGTGAACAAACATGTGAAGGCCAGCCACTTCAGTCAAGTGAACTGGGCCTGCGGCGTCCACAGCCAGTCCAGGCAGCGGTACTGGTCTTCCACGTTGCGTTGGCTGAAGATGTCAGAGCGCACCTGCGCTTGCACGCCGTCGCAGTGATAGTCTTCCCACAAGTGGCGAGACACCCATTGAACCCGCGCCGTTCGCAAAAAACGCGCTCGCTCAAACGCCTTAAAAGCAGACGAGACGTCCATGCCGTGCTGCTGCATGCGTTGCGACAGACACACCACATCCTCCAGCGCCATGCCAGCCCCTTGGGCCAAGGATTGCAGCGTGGCGTGGGCCGCATCGCCCAACAGGCAAACGCGGCCATCGTGCCAGTTGCGCATGGGCTCGCGGTCAGCAATCGCCCAGCGCCGCTCAAGATGGACCAAACGCGCCACTTGCTGTGCCTCGGGCTGCGCCTGTGCCAACAAGGCTTGCAAGTATTCTTGGTACCCCTGGTCTTGGGTAGACGACAAATGCGCAGGCATGCGCACCACCAACACAATGTTGAGCAAGCTGGCTTGTCGCAACGGGTAGTAAATCACGTGCAAGCCCGGCCCAGCCCACATGGTGACGCTTTGGCGTTGTTGCACCTGGGCCGGGGCTTGGTCCATCGGGATCAGGCTGCGGTGGGCCACATAACCCGATTCACGCGGGACATCCTCAGGATGCATTTGGGCGCGCAAACGCGAGCGCAATCCGTCACATGCCACCACGGCAGTGGCTTGGATGGTCTGGCCTTGTGACGTTTGCAAGCTCACCGTGTCTGGGGTTTGGGTGTAACCGGTGACGGTGGTGGACTGATTGAGTGAAATATGGGGGTACTTTTCACAGGCTTTGAGCAACAACTCGTGCATGTCCACACGGTGAATAGCGATATAGGGTTGCGACTGGTAGCGTTGAGCGAACTCAGCGCTTTGCAAAGGGATGTGTGACAGCGTTTGCCCTGTGAGGTAGTCATAGAGCATGATCTCTTTGGGGAAATAAGCAGCAGCGCGAACTGCTTCCCCAACCCCCAATTCATCCAGCATGGGCATGACATTGGGCCCCATTTGCACGCCATATCCAATGGCCCCAATTTGATCGGCCTGCTCCAGCAACTGGACCCGATGCCCTTGGCGCCCCATGGCCAGGGCCATGGCCACGCCACCTATGCCGCCGCCGACCACCACCACGGGGTGTTGTTGGGTCAAACTGGATGGCATAAAACCCCCTCAATCACTGGCAACGATCCCGTTGCGCTTGATGAACGCCGCATAACTTTCTCTTTCCTTTTTCATGGAGGCGGACAAAGCCGACAAAGAATCCACTTCACCCACCAAGCCCTGTGATTCGAGCTTGGCCGCAAACGCGGCCGATTTGGTGATGGCCACCAACTCACGGTGGATGCGCTCGACCACCGCAGCCGGGGTGCCAGTGGGGGCAACCAGACTGAACGAACTGTTGGTGCTGACATCGGCAAAGCCCGCCTCGGCCACAGTGGGCAGACCCGGCAACAAAGGCGTGCGCTGCTCACTGGCGATGGGAATGATCTTGCCGGACTTGATCAAAGACAGGGCAGAGGCCACATCTGGAAACAAAAAATTCAACTGCCCAGCCAGTAAATCTTGGTAGGCGGGGCCGACACCTTTGTAGGGCACATGCAAAAAGCGGGTACCCGTTTTCTCTTCCAGCATGCGCACACCCAGGTAAGTGGTGCTGCCCGTGCCCGCCGAGCCAAATGAGACCTTGCCCGGTTCGCGCTTGCCCAAGTCAATCAACTCGGCCAAGCTGCGTGCCTTGGTGGCTGGATGGACCACCAGCACCAAAGGCGCAAACGCGCGCATGATGGGAACGAAATCGCGCTCCGCGTCATAGGACAAGTTTTTGAACAAGCTGCCATTGATGGTCAAGGATGTATTGGCCGAAACCAAAAAGGTGTAGCCGTCTGGAGGCGATTTGGCCACCGCTGCGGCCCCGATATTGCCGCTGGCCCCAGGCCGGTTTTCGACCACAAACTGCTGCTTGAACACATCTCCCAAGGCCTGGGCCAACATGCGGGCGTACAGATCGGTGCCACCACCTGGCGAGGAGGAAACGATCAGCTTCACCGGTCGAGCAGGCCACACCTCTTGGGCGCCCAGAGGCAAAGAGATGGCGCTGTAGGCGCCACCAAGGCCCAAGGCGCCCGCTTTGAGCCAAAGGCGCCTGTCGATGGTTTGAGTTTTTTTGGGGTTCATTGTTTTTTCCATGGCTGATTCAAAGCTCCACACCCAAGCGACGGTCCAAGGAATAAGGCCCGCCGCCGCGCAACCAAATGGCCAATGAGACCAAGCCCCACAGCAATACAAATTCGTACCCTTTGTTCAGCCAAGAGAATCCATTGGGCAGGTATTGGGTGAAGAAAATCACCGCCATTTCAATGGTGATGGCCGCTGCAAAAAATCGGGTGAACAGACCCAGCGCCAAACTGATTCCGCCGAAAAACTCGACAAAAATCAGCAAGTAAACCACCGCCAAGGCGGGCTCAAAGCCCAGCTTTGCAAACACGGGTGCCACCACTTCTGGGCCTTTGACAATTTTTCCCCAACCATGAACCGCCAAAATCAAACCCGTGGCACATCGGATCAGCGGCCAATAAAACGGGGTCAACAAGTCATACAAAGGTCCCAGGCGGGGAATCAGCAACCGGGGTGGGGAAGCAGGGACCGAAGCTTCAGGGGCTGGAGTGAGATCATTCATATCGCATGTTTCCTTTGATTTTGCGTTGTTATGCGGCGATCATGCCTGACAAAAAACGCCTTGGCACTGAGGGATTTACCCATGACATGACATGCCGCGACCTCGTCGCCCTCTGCATGGGTTGAGCTTGCCCGTCAATCACTCCAGATTTCCTGTCACCACAGCTACTCTGGGGCCCTGCTTGCCCCGCCATCCGGCCTGAACTCTGGTCATAATGAAGCGCTTATTCATTCACACGCACCGCATGAAAAACCTGACCATATTGACCGGCGCTTCCCGTGGCATGGGCTTGGCATTGGCGCAACAACTTTGTGACCAGGCGAATGCCCAGTTGCTGTGCATTTCACGCCAAAGCGCTCCCGCTTTGGACAGCTGGGCTGCCAGCAAGGGTGCGAGCTTGGTTCAGTGGCGTGCGGACCTTGCACAGCCCATACCCGTGGCGCAAAAGCTGTTGGCTTGGTTGCAACAGTCGGACCCCGCTCAATTTGCCAACATCACCTTGATCAACAACGCGGGCGTGATTGGCCACTTAGGCCCAATGACGCCTCAAAGTGATGAGCTTTTGCAACAAACCTTGGCCATCAATTTGCAAGCCCCCATGCAACTCACTGCGGCTTTTTTGACCGCCACCCGCGCCTGGCATGCATCCAAAAAGGTGGTGAATATTTCTTCCGGTCTGGGTCGGCGCGCCATGGCTGGCAGCAGCATGTATTGCGCCAGCAAAGCCGGCTTGGATCACTTCAGCCGTTGTGTGGCCCTGGAAGAGGCCAGCTTGCCCAACGGCGCACGCATAGTTTCTTTGGCACCCGGGGTGATTGACACCGACATGCAATCCGATTTGCGTGCTGGGGACCCCAGCCAGTTTCCCGACCGAGAGAATTTTGTCAACCTCAAAACCACGGGCGCGCTGGCCTCTCCAGATGAGGCTGCTGCTCGAATACTGGCCTACCTGAAGCGCCCCGACTTTGGCCAGCAACCAGTGGCGGACTCCCGCGACGCTTGAGCCCACTGAACTTTCACTTTTATCCAGGAGAACCCCATGCGTGATGTTGTCGTTGTGAGTGCCGTGCGCACCGCGATTGGAACCTTTGGCGGCAGCCTCAAAGATGTGCCGCCCATCGAATTGGGAACCACGGTGGTGCGCGAGGCCTTGTCCCGCGCCCAGGTCAATGGCGCGGATGTGGGCCACGTGGTGTTTGGCCACGTGGTCAACACGGAACCCAAAGACATGTACCTGTCTCGGGTGGCCGCCATCCAAGCCGGTTGTGGCCAAGAAACCCCTGCCTTCAATGTGAACCGCTTGTGTGGTTCTGGCTTGCAAGCCATTGTGTCTGCGGCCCAGACAATTCAATTGGGTGACTGCGACATTGCCATTGGCGGAGGTGCCGAAAACATGAGCCGCGCGCCCTTTGCCAGCCTGAACATGCGCTGGGGCTCACGCATGGGCGACACCAAAATGGTGGACATGATGGTCGGCGCCTTGCACGACCCCTTTCAAACCATCCACATGGGGGTGACGGCCGAGAACATCGCCAAAAAATGGGGCATCACCCGGGATGAGCAAGACGCTTTGGCCCTGGAGAGCCACCTGCGCGCCGAGCGTGCCACGGCGCAAGGTCGGTTCACTGACCAAATCGTGCCCGTGATGCTCAAAACCCGCAAAGGCGACGTCGCCTATGCCACCGACGAACACTTCCGCACCGGGGCCACTGCGGAAGACTTTTACAAACTCAAACCGGTCTTCATCAAAGAAAACGGAACCGTGACCGCAGGCAATGCATCGGGCATCAACGACGCTGCGGCGGCCGTGGTGTTGATGGACGCCCAAGTGGCCCAGCAACGTGGCTTGAAGCCCATGGCACGTTTGGTGGCCTATGCCCATGCGGGTGTGGACCCAGCTTATATGGGAATTGGCCCCGTCCCTGCCACCCAGAAAGCCCTGGCCAAAGCAGGCTTGACGGTGGCCGATTTGGATGTCATCGAAGCGAACGAGGCGTTTGCCGCCCAAGCCTGTGCGGTTACCCGCGACCTGGGCCTTGACCCCGCCAAGGTCAACCCCAATGGCTCGGGCATTTCATTGGGCCACCCGATTGGGGCCACGGGTGCCTTGATCACCGTCAAGGCTTTGCATGAACTGCATCGCATCCAAGGGCGCTATGCCTTGGTGACCATGTGTATTGGTGGCGGTCAAGGCATTGCCGCCATCTTTGAGCGCGCTTGAGCGCGGGCTGAACCCAACTGTCCCCAACCAAAACCCATTGATGCGAGCGACACCATGACCGAGATCGTGATTGACGACAAATACACCAACCCCAGCGAACCCAGTTTGCAATGGTCAGATGACTTGGCGGTGGACATGGCCCCCATGGACGAGACCCATGTCGAGTTTGTCGCCTTGTTAGGCGCTGCCCAAATGGCCAACGATGCCGATTTGATGGACCGCTACGAGGCCGTCCTCACCCACACCCAAGACCATTTCGAGCGCGAAGACCGCTGGATGGCGCAAACCCAATTTGGGCCCATGGGTTGCCACGCCCAGCAACACGACACCATTTTGCAAGTCATGCGCGAGGGTTTGCGACGCGGTCGAGAACTCGATCAACTGCCCTTGGTCCGGCAGTTGCTGCATGAGGTCGGCCTTTGGTTCGAGCAGCATGCCCAAACCATGGATGCAGGTCTGGCTTTGTACCTCAAGGCCGCAGAATTTGACCCGGAAACGGGCGTGATGGCCAAACCCGAGGCGGTGTCTTCAGCACCTCAGTGCTGACCCAGCCTCGACTAGCCTTTGTACACCCTAGACGCAATCACGAAGATGAATGACCTTCACACCATCGATAGACTGCATACCTTGATCATTAGTCACCAATGCCTTGCAACCCTGCTTATAGGCCGTAGCCAAATGCAGCGCATCGATCAGCTTGAAACCCTGCTTGGCCACCATGAAAGCGGCCAAGTCAAACACCTCTGCATCGTGCCTGACCAAGGTCATTAGCTTCGGGTTTCCGAAAAAAACCTTGCATTGGGCTGTCAATGCGGGTTTGTCTTGGCGGTAAATGCCCACCATCACCTCGGCCACGGCCGCATCACCCGCAAAAGCAAACACCTGGTGCTGGGCACAGGCACTGAACAAATCAGCCACCACAGGAAAATAGACGGGACTTTTTTCCAAGAAGTAAATAAAGACATTGGCATCAATGTAAATCCGCTGCCCTTGAAGCTTTTGTAAAACAGGCGCTATCTTTCCCATGTTGCTCTGTCACGTTGCAGAGTATTCTCTACCTCTTCGGGGCTGTCTCCCCACACACCTTGGGCAATGCCAGCAAACGCCATGACATCACTCAGCCCTTGGTGTTTAGGCCCCATGGGCGTGATGACAATGCTGCCGTTGACCAAAGAGACCGACAACTTGTCGTCGATTTGGATGCCCGACTCTCGCACCAAGCTGGCTGGCAAGGTGAACTGATTTTTTGAGCGCATTCGGACTTCAGGCATATAAAGCTCCGTAAATTTCGAATTCCAACATTTTAATCTGAAGTTGGAATTTCGAATATGTGAACGCAAAAATAGGAAAGTCCGGCAAGTTTCCTTGCCGGACTTGGATTCGAACACGACTTTTCAACCGAATTCTTATTGCAGCAACGGCTCTCACCCCGGATAACTACAATCG
>Ga0209033_1001116_pt1 | contig 15526 bp, 13 predicted proteins | sample LauGreFa1BDMLBDN_2_FD_188218 | JGI IMG/M metagenome (GOLD analysis project Ga0209033, IMG submission 188218) | Freshwater lake microbial communities from Lake Michigan, USA - Fa13.BD.MLB.DN (SPAdes) (version 2) | ecosystem: Environmental > Aquatic > Freshwater > Lake | place: Lake Michigan, USA...
AAACTTTGAACTTATCCCAACTGCCTGGATATCGCACCGGTGGAACCATCCATGTAATTGTTAATAACCAGGTTGGATTTACTACATCACCAAACGCTGCTCGTTCATCAAGATATGCAACTGATGTTGCTCGAACGGTTCAGGCGCCGATTTTCCACGTAAACGGTGACGATCCAGAAGCTTGCGTACGCGTTGCTCGTCTGGCCTTTGAATATCGCCAAGAATTTAACAAAGATGTTGTAATCGACATGATTTGTTACCGCCGTCGCGGTCACAACGAGGGCGACGAACCAAGTTTTACTCAACCACTTATGTACAAGTTGATTGATGAAAAACGATCAACTCGTACTTTGTATACCGAAGCATTAATTGGACGTGGAGATATCTCTACTGAAGAAGCTGATGAAGTACTTCGCGACTTCCAGAGCCAACTTGAAAATATTTTCACAGCAGTCCATAACACCGAACCAGAACCAGATGGCACCAAAGTTCCTGATTTCCATGGCCCTGATGTAGTGAATACTGCAATTCCTGAAGTTGTTGCTCGCAAAATTGCCGCAACCCAAACTGCTACTCCAGATGGATTTACAATTCATCCAAAACTTATTCCACAACTTGCGCGCAGAGTTGAAATGTTAAATGAAGGAACTATCGATTGGGCAATGGGCGAAGCACTCGCATTCGGCTCAATTTTGCTAGATGGCAAACACATTCGTTTAGCTGGGCAAGATGTTGGACGTGGAACATTCAGTCAACGTCACGCAGTCATCACCGATCAACTAACTGGTAATGAATGGATGCCACTTCGAGGATTGATCGAAAACGAAAATCAATTCTTCGTAATTAACTCTTTGTTATCTGAATATGCCGCGATGGGATTTGAATACGGTTACTCAGTTGAGCGCGAGGATTCACTTGTACTTTGGGAAGGTCAATTCGGAGATTTCGCAAATGGTGCCCAAACCATCATTGATGAATTTATCTCTTCTTCCCTACAAAAATGGGGCGAGCGTTCCTCTGTTGTATTGCTTCTTCCACATGGTTACGAAGGCCAAGGCCCAGATCATTCATCAGCGCGTATCGAAAGATTCTTGTTGCTTTGCGCCGAAGAAAATATGACCGTAGCTCAACCTTCTACACCTGCCTCTTACTTCCACCTGCTGCGTTGGCACATGGCAAACCCAGCACGTCGTCCATTAATTGTCTTTACTCCTAAGTCCATGTTGCGTTTAAAAGCTGCTGCTTCATCACTTGCCGATTTCACTACAGGTAATTTCAAAACTTTGATTGATGATCCAACTGTTTCAAATGCAACTAGATTGATTTTCTGTTCTGGCAAGGTTTATCACGACCTAACCGCAGAGCGCGCAAAGTTGGGTGAGAACACAACTGCGATTGTTCGAATTGAACAGCTTTATCCATTGCCTGCTCAAGCAATGCGCGAAGTTGCTGCAAAACATCCAAATGCATCGATGCTTTGGGTCCAAGATGAACCAGCAAACCAAGGTCCTTGGCCATTTATTGCACTTAATACATTAGAAGTATTTGATGGTCGAGTTTTGCGTCGAGTGTCTCGTCGTGCTTCAGCAGCACCGGCTACTGGAAATCATCACTTACATGAAGAAGAGCAAAAAGCTTTAATTTTTGAAGCATTCCAGCGCTAGAAGTTATCTTCTTTTCCAATATCTAAATAGGAATTTTCCAATAATCTCTTTACGGGTAAGAAAACCCCAACTTCTAGAATCGATACTTGGTTCAGAGTTGTCACCTTCAACCCAAAACCGTTTTTTCTCAATTTTTGTAATTCGCTTGATGTACTGAATCCCGGGTTGATCATCTCTTTCGATGACCACAATATTTCCTACTTCAAGTTTCTTACGTCTAGGTCTCCATCTGACCACAACCCAGTCGCCCTCATTTAATGTCGGGGCCATAGATGCTCCGCTAACAGCGACTGTGCCGTACCTACTTAAAAACCTTTTACCTAGGCGCACTAAAACCTTGAGGCCAACCAAGATAGCCGCTTGGGTTCTGGGCTTGAATTTTCCTAATGCAGGATTACTGGACACAGTAGTAGTCTGGCACTTAATCGATTTAACCAAAACCTAGAAATGGCAACTTTTTCCAGGTCCAGGATCAAATTAGGAGAGGCACAAATGTTAAAAGGCAGAATTAACTCTTGTAGCGCTGGCGCTGCGTTGAAAGCGGTCGAGTCATTTTTCGCACCAAAGCAAACAGTTCTAGCCCACTGCGATCTTCCTTGCGGAATTTACGATCCATCCCAAGCCAAAATTGAAGCTCTTTCAGTTAAGGCTGCCATGGAAAAATATGCAGCAAGCAGTGATCCAGATTTCAAATCACGTGCAGTCGCTGTTAAAGAAGAGCGCTCTCACCAAGTGAAAGAGCATCTATGGGTGCTTTGGACTGATTACTTTAAGCCAAATCATTTTGAGGCTTATCCAAACCTGCACACCTTGTTTAACGAAGCAACAAAACTTGCTGGTGCTGCTGGAACAAAAGGAACCAATGATGTTGCAGTTGCCGACAAATTGCTAGCAAAAATCGAAGAGATTTCTGAGATTTTTTGGGCAACTAAGAAGTAATAAAGAAGTAATAAAGAAGAAATAAAGCTTGTCCAAATAATTTACTAGATAAGTTATTCAGGACAAAAAAAGTAAGTTATTGATGGCTTAACGATTGGGCCGCGGCTTTAGCAAGAAATGAAACGCGATCAACTACAGCGCGAATCACTAAGCCGCGGGCAATCAAACGCTCTTGTTCATGGACTTCAATTTCAAAAGTTAATCTGTTATTTTCCACTTTTGTACACGTTGCTATTGCTCGAACTTCGGCACCAATACTCGCGGTTGAAACATGATCAAACTCGACTCGAATTCCAACAGAAGTTTCTCCCTGTTCCATACTTTCCAGCAGCGCCGCAATCGTCGCGCTTTCAGCAAGTGCAATCACTTGAGGAGTCGCCAGTACCGGAACATCTCCACTTCCGTGTGCAATTGCGGTGTCGCCTTGGCGCACACTCATTCCTGACATTCCAACTACACCCAAATACTTTTCTGATAATTGTTCGGTGCTCATTTTCCTTGCTCTTCAATCATTATTAAGGGATCTCCCTCTTGAATAATCTCTCCAGGTGAAACTGCAATTTCTATCACTTTTCCGGAAACCTCAGATAAAACAGGGATTTCCATTTTCATAGAATCAAGAAGTAACACAGTCTGACCGATTGTTACCAATTCCCCTACCGAGACTGAAATAGACAACACATTCGCCACCATCTCGGCGCGAATCGTGTGGATCTTCTGGATTGCTTCAGCCATATGAGCAACTTACTCAGGAATTATTACTCTTGCTCGTAACTCTCGCGAATTTCGACGTGAGTTTGAATAAAAGTGTCAGTAGAAATTTCGGTGTAGGTGATGGTCTGTGACCATGAGATGCTCTGAACCGCCAGATCACTCGCTATCCGTTGGCGTAATTCTTGCGGCGCAGTTTCGGTGCATGACCTAGCCAGTAATTTTCGGAATCTATGCTCGGCTACTTGCTCATCAGCACAGGGTGGGCATTCGCTTAAATGAAATTCGATGGCATGACTTACTTGTTGATCTTCTATTTCACCATCAATGAATAGAACCAGAGCATGCAAAACATCAGTGCATGGAGTTTGATGAGGATTACCGCAACTCATTTTTCATCACCTACACTCTTTATGAATCCACTTTCAATTGCGTAATCAGTTAACAAATCACGAAGCAATTTCCGCCCGCGGTGAAGGCGAGACATAACTGTTCCTGAAGGTGTATCCATGATCTCTGAAATTTCTTTATAAGAAAAACCTTCTACATCTGCCAAGTAGACGGCAAGACGAAACTCTTCCGGAAGTGATTGCATTGCCCGCTTAATATCGCCATCTGGAAGATTTTCCAACGCCTCAACTTCTGCTGATTTTCCTTGATCGCTCGTATGTGAAGCAGATTTAGCTAATTGCCAATCTTCAATCTCACCATCTGAAATTAATGGCTGTCGTTGGTTTTTTCGATAAATATTTATAAAAGTAGTTGTCAGGATTCGGTACAACCAGGCTCTTAGATTTGTACCCTCTTCAAATTGATGGAATGAGTTAAACGCTTTTGCATATGTTTCTTGGACTAAATCCTGGGCATCTTCAGGATTTTTTGTCATCCGTAGGGCGGCACTATAAAGAGCATCCAAAAATGGAAGCGCGTCTTTTTCAAATCTTGCTTTGCGCTGACTCGCGCTTTCTTTGCTTTTTGCAACTGCTTTGTTACGCGCTAATGGTTCAAGAGAGCCTTCTGATCGGCTTTCTGTCCCCTCAATATCTTTTGCGCGCGTCACAAGAGATGACTTTACACTCATACTCAAATCAACAATCTGGTGGTAGGTCTTATTCCCTGTTCTCCCCGGTTATTCCCAGCCACTCTCTGCTATTCCCAGCTACTCCGGTTGCGCTCAAGTCGCTGCTCAGGAACGCCGGTTTACAAAAGTGTTTGTGCTTCGCCTAACGGAATTTCAAGTAGTAGCGAAGCAGAATTGTTTCGAACGAAATTGACTTGATTAGAGACTGGATGCGCATTTAACCCAGCGCTCTCAGGAGATAAACCATGATTAATTAAATCTCGAGCACTTACTTCATCAGTTATTTTTGGATCTAACCATCTTTGCCAATCATCATTTGGTAAAAAAAGCGGCATGCGGTGATGAATGCCTGCAAGAAAACCTTCCGCCTCTTTGGTAATAATTGCTGCAGTTCCATTCTCATAAATTCCAGCCATCGCTAATTGTTTTTTATCTTTTCGCTGAATAAAAAATGGTTGCTTACTTGGGTATTGCCCTAATTCGGTAGCCCACTCAAAATATCCAGTTGCTGGAATCAAACAACGGCGAGCGCGGAATGCAGATTTAAATGATGGTTTCTCATGAACGGATTCACTTCGTGCGTTAATTGTATTTGCACCTGTAAATCCACTTTTTGCCCAAGTTGGAATTAATCCCCATTTCATAATCTCTAAGCGCTGTTCGACAATTACATAGATATCTGTAGTCGGCGCAATGTTCCAACTTTGGCTAAGTTCGCGCTCTGGCACTCCGACTAAAGCAAATTGCGTTGCAATCTCATCGATACTTGCCGTTGCCGCAAAACGTCCACACATAAGCCAAGCCTACGACGCACTAGCCGCAGTAATCGCACCAAATACGCAGGTATTGCTGATCCAAACGCTGAAAATCTAGACGCTTTTAAATGGGTATCCTTAGCAGGTGCCAAATACATCAAATGAGCTATGGCTTGCCCCGCAGGCTCGTGAGATGTTAGCCGCGTCTGTAGCAATCCCTAGTTCAAAATCGGTAATGAATCGTGCGTTAGTGCTTGGCGCACTTGCGAGTACACCATCCACTCTTTACCGACCGCTCTACTCGCGCGACAGCTCACTTATGGTCGCCGGATTGCGGGCCATGGGAACTTGGATTGATGAGCAACCAAAATCAATCTCGATCTCCCCACGTCCTTTAGTTGCAGTAAACAAGATTGATGTTGGAAATGCCGGAACCGTAATGCGCTTCTTGCCGCCACTTGCGGCTCTAGCTCTTGGCGATATCGCTTTTGACGGAGATGCCCGCTCACATGAACGTCCACTCGCTCCGGTTATCAAAGCACTAATCGAGTTAGGTGCCGACATTGATCACGGTGGCCGTTTTGGTTTACCACTAATTATTCATGGCTCTGGATCATTAAAAGGTGGCGAAATTTCAATTGATGCAAGCGCATCAAGCCAATTTGTTTCCGCTCTCCTTTTGGCTGCACCGCGAATGGATAAAGGTTTAACTGTTAAAAATATTGGACCTTCACTTCCATCTGCACCGCACATTGAAATGACTGTTGCAATGTTGCGCGAGCGCGGTATAAAAGTTGATAACTCAGAACCAAATGTATGGAAAGTATCTCCGGGAGAAATATTTGCAGTAAAGAGCATCATTGAACCAGATTTATCAAATGCTGCCCCATTTATGGTTGCAGCGATGATTGCTGGTGGATCTGTGACAATTTTGGATTGGCCAACTAAAACAACTCAGCCAGGTGACCAACTCCGTGGGATTTTCACACAGATGGGCGCGAATCTAGAGTTTTCAAATGGCGGTTTAACTGTTACTGGTTCAGGTTATATAAATGGAATTGACATTGATTTAAATGAAGTTGGTGAATTGACTCCTTCTATTGCAGCCCTTGCTGCCTTGGCTTCATCTCCTTCGCATCTGCGTGGCATTGGGCATCTGCGACTTCACGAAACTGATCGCCTTAACGCTTTAGCCTCTGAAATAAATGGATTAGGTGGAGATGTAATCGCCCACGCTGATTCACTTGAAATCAAACCACGCAAATTGCACGGCGGAACATTCCACACGTATGAGGATCATCGACTTGCAACAGCTGGCGCAATAATTGGGTTAGCGGTTAAAGATGTTTATGTTGAAAATATTGAAACAACAAAGAAAACCATTCCAGATTTCACGTCATTATGGACCAGCATTCTTGAAACAAGTAATTAATTGGTGATTATTTAATGGCAAATGTGGGCAGAGGTCGTATCGACAAACTCGATGAAGATGATGTTCGGATTAGACCGTCTAGATCTACTCGCCCACGTACAAAAGATCGTCCGACTCATGCGGCTGCAATAAGAGCCCAAGTAATCACCGTTGATCGCGGGCGCGTTACCTGTATTGATGAAAATGGCGCTCAGATAGATGCTATGAAAGCTCGTGAATTAGGCAGGAGATCTATCGCTGTTGGTGATTGGGTTGGAGTGATTGGTGATTCAGAATCACTTGCTCGAGTAGTTCGAATAGAAACTCGAAAAAACGCATTAAGACGTTCAGTTGAAGATGGATCTGAGCGAACGATTGTCGCAAATGTTGATTACCTGATTATTGTCTCCGCTTCAGCTAGTCCAGACCCTCGCACCGGATTCATTGACCGCGCGCTTGTTGCTGCTTACACCGAAGATATTCAACCAATTATTGTGATGACTAAAAGTGATTTAGCTGATCCAAAAGAATTTTTAAAACAGTATGAAGCTCTTCATATTCCAAATTTCTCAACCAACAAATTTGCACCCGATACTGAACTTGCAAATCTAATTACCGGAAAGGTCTCTGTATTTATCGGTCACTCTGGCGTTGGTAAATCAACCTTGATTAATACCTTATCTCCAGATTTCCGACGTGAAACCGGTGAGGTAAACGAAGTAACAGGGCGAGGAAGGCACACATCATCTAGCGCGATTGCATTTAAATTAGCCACTGGGGGTTGGGTTATCGATACCCCGGGAGTCCGTTCGTTCGGTCTTTCGCATGTAAGTCGTATCGAAATTATTGCTGCATTTCCGGATCTCAATGAAGTTGTTACGGATTGCCAAAAGAATTGTTCCCACGATGAAGTTGAATGTAAATTAAATATCTGGCAAGTGGCATCTAATGACTCGGTTGAAAATTTAGAACGAACTGGTCGAGTCGCTAATTTACGGCGAATTCTGGCCTCATTAGAAGAGTAAATAAGTAATTTCATTATTAACGCCACGAGAAATCAAGGCAATCCGCTAACCTTGGGCTATGTCTATTGATGTAACCGGCAAGAGTTTGAAATACGCAGATGACCTGAAATTAGCCCATGAATTAGCAAATATTGCCGATAAAATTTCCATCTCAAAATTTCTTTCGGCTGATCTTAAAATCGAAACTAAACCTGATTTAACTCCAGTTACAGAGGCAGATCAGGAAATAGAAAGAGAAATTCGAAAAATATTAGAAGCACAAAGGCCAGAAGATGGCATAACCGGAGAAGAGTTTGGTAAATCCCCCGTCGCAACTAATCGACGTTGGATTATTGATCCCATAGATGGAACAAAAAATTATGTTCGCGGAGTCCCGGTTTGGGCAACGCTGATTGCATTAATGGAAGGTGATGAGGTTGTAGTCGGAGTTGTTTCAGCGCCGGCGTTGTTCCGGAGATGGTTTAGCCAAAAAGATGGTGGCGCTTACTTGCAGGTCGGTTTTGGCTCTTCACAAACAGTTTCAGATAGTTCTTTGCAGATGCAATCTGTTCGAAAACTAAGCGTCTCTGGAGTTTCTAAATTAGCAGATGCATCACTTTCGATTTCAACATTTGCTACACCAAATGTTTTGGGACGAAATGACGGTTGGGGAGATAAACAAACTGGTTTGCTCTCTCTTGCCGACCAACTATGGCGCGTTCGTGGATATGGTGATTTTTGGTCACATTTACTGGTCGCTGAAGGTGCAATTGATATAGCGGCTGAACCCTCTTTAGCGCTCTGGGATATGGCCGCGCTCTGCATAATTGTCAAAGAGGCCGGAGGTCGATTCTCTGATTTTTCAGGCGTTGAAGGTCCAAATGGAGCAAACGCCGTGACCACTAACGGCTTATTGCATGAAGAAGTTTTGGGAATTTTCGCAAAGCGATAACCTCTAGGTATGGATGTTCGTACTGTTGATTTGAAAATTGAAGGAATGAGTTGTTCTTCTTGTGTGGCTACTCTTGAAAGAAGTTTAAATGCAATTCCCGGAGTAAGTGCAACTATAAATTTTGCAACAGAAAGCGCACACGCAACGCTCCCTGAGAATGTTGAAGTCGAGAATTTGATAAGTGCAATAGAAGGAAGCGGATACCGAGCTTCGATTCTTTCCCTTTCTGGAAACGATTTACTCGCTGCTCCGAATATCGGTTGGCGTTTGACATTAGCAGTTGTTTTTGCGGTACCAACAATTGTGATTGCAATGTTTTCTGCTCTGCATGACAGCATTGATAAAAACATACTCTTGCTCCTAGATAACTTAAACATTTTGCACCCGGCTCACGCGCCTTGGGGTTGGCTTGCTATCGCACTGAGTGTTCCGGTGGTTTTCATCGCTGGTTGGCCAGTGCATCGAGTAGGGCTTAGAAATTTAAGGCATCCACAAATGGACACGTTAATTTCACTCGGAACCCTCGTGGCTTTTTCTTGGTCGGTTTATGTCAATGCGACTGGTAACGGTGATCTCTATGTAGAGGTTGCTGCCGGCGTAATGCTCTTTATCTTGATTGGGAGATTTCTCGAAGCTCGCGCCAAACAACGGGCTGGAGATGCAATCCGTGCATTGCTAGCGCTTGGAGCACAAGAGGTTTCAATATTGCGTAATGGTGAAGAGGTACTTGCGCCAATTTCACATTTACAAATTGGAGATTTGTTCATTGCTCGTCCTGGACAAGCAATTGCAACTGATGGAGTAATCGTTGAAGGTGCAAGTTCTGTTGATACTTCTTTAGTTACAGGTGAATCACTTCCACAAGCCGTTGGCCCGGGAAATAAAGTCATTGGGGCAACGCTAAATCAAGATGGAAGATTAGTTATTCGTGCTGAACAAGTTGGTTCACAAACTCAACTTGCCCGGATAACCCGCTCAGTCATCCAAGCTCAAGGCGAAAAAGCACCATTAGCGCGAATGGCTGATCGAATTAGCGCAATATTTGTGCCGACAATTATCGCTCTATCTGCAATCACTTTTTTAGGTTGGTATTTCTCCGGCGCTTCACTTTCGGAAGCAATTTCGCCAGCCATCACTTTGTTGGTAATTGCTTGTCCATGTGCTTTGGGATTAGCAACACCAATTGCATTTCTGGTGGCTTCTGGTCGGGGAGCACAGCTTGGAATAATTATCTCTTCGCCAGCAGTCCTTGAAGATACGCGTGAAATTGATCTAGTAGTTCTAGATAAAACCGGCACTGTTACAACTGGCGACATAGATATTTTAACTGCTGAATACTTTGATTGCGATAAGAAGTTAGCGCTAACCATTATTGCTGCACTTGAAAATCAAAGTGAGCATGTGATCGGACAATCTCTGGTTAAGTATGCAATCAATAATGGAGCGGATAAATCTGCTGTTGTATCGGTAAGTGATTTCTTAGCAACTCCAGGAAGAGGAATTGCTGGACGAGTAGAAATTGATGGCGTTAAATACACCGCACTTGTTGGATCACCGTCTGCAATTTCTTACGGAACCGCGCCATTTACAAAGGCGATTTCAGAACTTTTAAACTCAGCAACTGTCGCCGGAAAAAGTTCAATTCTTTTAGCATGGGATGGCCAGACCCGTGCAATTTTTACAATTGGAGATTCAATAAAAGTTGATTCTGCTCCAGCAATTGCAAAGTTTAAAAAATTCGGAATCACTCCATGGTTGATAAGTGGAGATTCTGAACAAGCCGCGCAAACTATTGCGAAAGAAGCAGATATCGCAATAGAGAATGTTAGAGCTGCAGTATTGCCAGATCAAAAAGTTGCTGCAATAAAAGAGTTACAAGACAAAGGCCATCATGTTTTAATGATTGGTGACGGAGTAAATGATGCTGCCGCACTTGCTAGTGCTAATTTAAGTATGGCGATGGGAACTGGCACCGATACCGCAATCGCTGTAGCTGATATAACTTTAGTTCGCTCAGATTTAACTTCTGCAATCACAGCACTAAAACTTTCACGAAAGACTTTGCGAATCATTAAAGGAAACCTTGCTTGGGCTTTTACTTACAACGCAATTGGTATTCCGATTGCGGCGGCTGGATTGCTCTCTCCCATGTATGCAGGAGCAGCGATGGCACTTTCAAGTATTTTTGTAGTAACTAACTCATTGCGCTTGCGAAATTTTAGATAACCTGAACTTTGAATTGGTAGCGGGGGCAGGATTTGAACCTACGACCTCTGGGTTATGAGCCCAGCGAGCTACCGAGCTGCTCCACCCCGCGTCGCTATCCACCTGCGATCACTCGCAATTGATGTGAATATGTACCCATGTTAGGCGGGGGCCATCCACTCCAGCAAATTGCCCCCATTTAATCCCTTGAGCGTTACTTCTTAGCGGCGTTGCTCTCTGCTCTGACCGCATCCCCAATAGCCTGTTTAAGGGCATCTTGAGCCTTGCCGTAGGCGGTGAAATCACCCTTAGTAAGTGCGGCTTGGCTATCTGAGAGGGCCTGCTTTGCCCGCGCTAACGCTTCTGCAACGGTAGCTGTGACGGCAGCGTCGCTCTTGGTGCCTCCGGTACTACCAGTTGTGGCTCCAATGCCTTGTCCGGCGTTTCCGCCGAAGACCTGATCCAGCGCACCCTTCACGGTATCTGCATAACCAATTTGATCACCAAAGGAGACCAAAACTTTTTGGAGTAATGGATACGCAGCGGTGTTTGCAGTTGCGCGGACATAAACCGGTTGGACATAAAGCAATCCTCCACCGACCGGCAAAGTTAGCAAGTTTCCTAATTCAACATTTGAGCCGCCTTGGCGTAACAATGAAAGCGAAGTCGCAACTTCAGGCTTGGCTTCAAAGTTTGATGAAACTTGTGAAGGTCCGGCGATATTTGTGCTTCGCTGCAATTGCAATACTTTAATTTTTCCGTAGTCAGGACCTGGATCTGAATTAACAGTTGCAAATGCTGCCAAGTTTTCGCGTCCACCACGAGGTACGAAAGGTGTCGTTAATGAGAACGAGGCTTTTTTCTCACCTGGCATCTTCAAGGTTAAGTAATAAGGCGGTTGTGCACTCGCATTATTTCCAAATGTTGATGGATCGCGAGGAACTCTCCAGAAATCTTGTCCTCCATAAAATGCAGATGCGTTTTTAACGTGATAAGAACTCAAGATGTCACGCTGAACGCGGAAGATATCCTCTGGATAGCGAATATGAGATAGCAAATCTTCAGAGATTGCACTCTTTGGTTTTACTGTACCTGGGAATGCCTTTGACCAAGTTTTCAAAACTGGATCTTTTGTATCCCACTGATACAAAGTAACGGTTCCGTCATATGCGTCAACAGTTGCTTTCACAGAGTTGCGAATGTAATTAATTGAAGTATCGGCTTGAGCTGTAACTGCTGCCGAATTTGCAGTTAAAGCATCTTCTGTTGATCCTGAAAGACTAACTTTGCGTGAGTATGGATATCCAGCACTTGTTGTATATCCATCAATGATCCAAAGGATTTTTCCATCAACAATCGAAGGATATGGATCCCCATCGATTGTTAACCAAGGAGCCACTTTTGCAACACGTTCACGTGGATTGCGTTCAAAGAGAATCTTTGACTTTGAATTGATCAAACTTGAAAGCAAAATTCTTTGTTCTTGATACTTGATCGCAAAAACGGCGCGGGTAAACAAATTACCCATAGGCACTCCACCCTTGCCGGTGTACGTGTAATTCTTCTGACCGTTTGCAGATGAATCATCTGGGTAATCAAATTCAACTTCGGCATCTGAATTTGCTCCACCGATGATTGAGTAATCAGGAACGTTTTCACCAAAATAAACACGCGGTTGGAAAGCGCCTAAGGTTTTGGTTGGTGGAATATCGCCTAGGAAAAACTTAGGTTTTCCATCAGTGTCTTGGGCATTGCTGTAAGCACCCGCGAAACCAAAACCGTGGGTGTAAACCAAATGATCGTTAATCCAATTTCGGTTTGGGTTACCTTCGATATTTAATTCACGTACAGCTACTACAACGTCCCGAACTTTTCCATCAATTTTGTATCGATCTACATCTAGAGAATCAGCAAAGGTGTAATAAGGCTTGATCTGTTGCAACTGACGGAATGTCGCTGAAACAACATTTGGATCCATCAAACGAATATTTGAAATTGTTTCGGCATCAGAAGCTAATTGACCAGCTGCAGTGTCAACTGTCGCTGCATATTCAGAAATTTCAACTTTATCAATTCCATAAGCAGCTCTGGTTGCTTCGATGTTTCGTTGAATAAATGGTGCTTCTTTGGTTGACTCACTTGGTTTAACTTGGAACTGCTGAATGGCAGCTGGATATAAACCTGAAATAACGACTGAGCTCACAACCAATAGCGCAATCCCTGCACTTGGCAAAACCCATGAACGTCGGATTATGTTTGCAAAAAATAACAGTGAGCAAACTGCTGCGATCCAGGCCAGAATTGCTTTCGCTGGCAACACGGCATTTACATCTGTGAAGCTCAATCCAGTAATTAATCGATCATTTTTCAGTGCGAGTTGATATCGATCAAACCAATAAGCAACTGCTTTAACAAGAACAATCAGGCCAAACAATACAGATAATTGCACGCGAGCGGCGACCGTAGTTTTTTCGCCAACACTTTGTGGTCTGATTCCGCCGTATAAATAATGAACAGCCGCACTTGCAAGAGTTGCAAGTACCAATGTTGAAATCGCCCAGCCAATTAAGGCTTGATAAAAAGGAAGCGAGAAAGCAAAAAACGAAATGTCTAAATTAAATTGTGGATCCTTCACGCCAAATGGAGTTGCATTTCTCCAAAGCAACCATGGCTCCCACAACTGCGATCCGGCGGATCCAGCAAAATAGAAAAGTCCTACTGCGACAGCCAAGAATCCCATGCGCTTAACTGGTTCAATTTGTGCACGGTAACGTTCTAAATTATCTGCTTCAATGGTCAATGGAGCGAAAACAGGTCGTGATCGATATGCGATCAAAATATTTAAAATTATTACCAAGGCTGTGACAACGCCGAAAAGAACAAAGAGCCACGCTTTGGTGAATAGAGTTGTTTGCCAAACTTTTGTAAATGAAACTGAGTTGAACCAAAGCCAGTCAGCATAGAAACCACTCAAGCTCACCAGCCCGATGGAGAGCAGCACCAAAATTGTGATGGTTAGGGGAAGTGGACCACGACGACGATTTGCACCTGGGGTAAAAGCAGAGTTAAAGACCATGGGCATACGGTACAGAATTTAGGCCTACAGGGCGAAAGCGGAAGAAAAGTTGCCTAGTCCTCAACGGTGAAAAACTTAAAGAATGCTTAAATCAGCCGCACGCAGGTAATGACTCCAGGTCTTTACTCTCCAAAGCAGCAACAGCTTCTCTCAGGGTTTCCACAGCAACAACTTGCAAGCCCGCGGGAACGTGCTGGATGTCGCTGCAATTTAGCGCTGGTGCTAAAAATAGTGTTGATCCAGCTCGTGCCGCTCCAATTAATTTCTCTTCTATTCCACCGATCGGTCCTACTTTTCCAAATGCATCAATAGTTCCAGTTCCTGAAATATTTCTGCCCCTTGTTAAATTCTCTGCTCTCAACTTTTCCACAATCCCAAGTGAAAACATCAGACCAGCACTTGGACCACCGACATCCTTTAATCTAATTTTAATCGTGAATGGATACTTATATTTAGATTCAACCATTAAACCTAAAACTTTTTGCTTTTGGGTCGCTTTGTAAGTACTGACCGCAAAAACTTTCTCGGAGCCATCACGCAAGACAGTGAGCTCCATTTGATCGCTCGACGTATTTGGAGATGATAGTTCGGACAGTAGTTTTTTAAAGGCGGTCGCTGAGGTGACTCGAACTCCATTTAATTTGATGATTTCATCGCCATTCGCCAAAATTTTATAATTCGGTGACTCTTTGGTTATCGAAGAAATAATCATCTTTTCTGGAATTTCGTAACCCAGGAAATTAAGTGCGGAAACTTTCGCGTGTTCCTGGGAATGCAGCATGTCTAAAGAGTTTTGTTGGTCAACTTCCTTGCTGGAGACGCCTTTAGGAAAGAAAACTTCTCGTGGTTGAACACTTCGCTCCCCATCAAACCATGCACTCAAAACATCAATACCAAACATTTTTGATTCAGGACTAGTAACGTAAATGCTGGTTAAGTTTAATTTTCCTGTTGTTGAAAAAGTTTTTACTCCGGTTATTTCTATTAACCGCTTGTCACTTCCCTTTTCAACTTTCCCTAAAACGTTTTGCGGATCCCCAGGTTCAACAATTACGTAAGGCAACGGAAATGCTAAAGCGGCAATTAATAAAAGTAGTGCTAAAAGTATCGGAACTCTAGGCAAACGACGAACCATTTAGTTTTACTCAAACCTTCTTTTTACAAATCTTCAGAACGATGTTGTGATTCAAAAGTTGATCGAAATCTTTCATACTCTGCAATTGATTTTTCAACATTTGTTTCCCGCTTACTTCTTCCAACCCTCCATACATAAAAAAGGGCGCCGGCGGTGCCGAACAACGGGATCAACCACCAAACAAGTGCGGACATGAGACAACGATAGAGTTTTTTTAACTTTTCGGTGCCATTCTAGGAAAAGGCTGAGAGTCGATGAAGACCTGATGAGGTTGGGAGCCCAATTTGTGACGAGTTTCATTTCAATTGCTCTGAGTCGTGAGTCATTTTTAAAAATCCAGGGAATCGAATAGCCATGGATATGGTTATATGAGTTACTGAAGAAAAAGTTGAAATTGTTGGAATCAGATTAACTACTGGATTGGAATTTGAACGTGAGTATTCCGGGTGGCGGTTTCGGAGCAGGTGATTTTGGCGACATGAGTGGTTTTGACTTTGCCAAAATGGGAGAAGCTCTGTCGCGTTTGGGTCGGGCAATCTCTGCCAATGCATCTGGTGCGGGACTATCTCCCGATGCAGTGCGCGAGATGGCAG
>Ga0209033_1001119_pt1 | contig 15517 bp, 32 predicted proteins | sample LauGreFa1BDMLBDN_2_FD_188218 | JGI IMG/M metagenome (GOLD analysis project Ga0209033, IMG submission 188218) | Freshwater lake microbial communities from Lake Michigan, USA - Fa13.BD.MLB.DN (SPAdes) (version 2) | ecosystem: Environmental > Aquatic > Freshwater > Lake | place: Lake Michigan, USA...
GTATATATTCTTGTTAATAGGGGTATAAAATTCTTTCCCCTCCCCCCACAAAATATTTACCCCCTAATAGCCGGGTATTACACCCTTCTAAGGTCTTTGATATGATGCTTTATGAGCGTTGCTAAGAAGACTAATCCAGCCAAATGGAAGGCTGTTGTAGCCAAGGTAAAAGCCTCTACCAAGGGTGGTGACCCTGGTGAATGGTCGGCTAGAAAAAGTCAATTAGCCGTACAGGAATACAAGAAATCTGGTGGTGGATACGTAGGTCCAAAGTCTTCTGACAACAGCCTTTCAAAGTGGACTGAACAGAAGTGGACAACTAGCGATGGCAGTCCTAGTCAAGGGAAGAAACGATACCTTCCAGAGAAGGCTTGGTCTTCACTATCGTCTGGTGAGAAGGCAGCAACTAATCGTGCTAAGGCAGATGGTAATGCTAAGGGTAAGCAGTTTGTAGCGCAACCTAAGACGGTTGCAAAGAAAGTTGCCAAGTTTAGATAAACCTTGTAAGATTGACAGTGAGTAGCAGGGTAGTCTAATTGGTAGGGCAGCGGTGCATATATCATCGCAGGTGGGGGTTCGAGTCCGCTCTTTGCTTCTCATGCATATGACTTTAACGATAAGTTAATGTAATAGAACCCGGCAAGCCTCTGTATATGCTCAAACCGCCGGGTCACTTTACTAAAAGTCTTTACTAAAAGTCTTTACTAAAAATATCTGTAAAACTCAGTTAGCAAAGGTTTTTTACCAAGGTAAATATAGGGAGATTACTGAATATGACGTTTGGCGAGGTTTACAACGCTATTGCGGTAGGCAAGAAAGTATCTCGTGTTCACTGGGATAGTGAGAAGGCTCACCTTCGTTGGTCTGAAGCATTCAACTCTTTTGTATTCACCATAGACAAGCAAGAATCCATCATAGAAGGACTTACGTTACCTACTGAAGACTTCTTTGCTCATGATTGGATTGTGATAGAGGAACCAGCTTGGTAGATAGATACATACTCCACTTAGGCAACTGCCTTGATTCACTCAAAGGTGTGCCAGATAACTCAGTAGACTCGATTGTTACTGACCCACCATACGGTATATCCTTTATGTCCAAGAAGTGGGACTATGACGTACCAAGTGTTGAGATATGGAAAGAGTGCCTACGGGTACTCAAGCCTGGTGGATTCCTTTTATCCTTTTCAAGTACACGTACTTACCATCGAATGACCATCAATATCGAAGATGCTGGTTTTGAAATCAGAGATTCCTGCACGTGGAACTACTCCTCAGGATTTCCAAAGTCACACAATATCTCTGCATCCATAGACAAGATGTATGGTCACCCTAATCGAGGTCGTGCAATACCTACAGCCTCGTCATATCAAGCGTGTGATGTAGACCAAGAGAACAAGTTGACTAGTAATCCTGTTGGTCCTTACGAGCCTAAGACAGATGAAGCCAAGCAATGGCAAGGTTGGGGTACTGCACTCAAGCCTAGTCAAGAGTTCATAGCAATGGCACGTAAACCACTAGATGGTACGGTAGCCAATAACGTACTAACGTGGGGTACTGGAGGCATTAATATCGATGCTACACGAGTACCTATGTCTGATGAAGACTATGAAAAGTTATCTTCTGGAGTAGAACGCATACGTGAAAAAGGTGGCACGATGGGTAACTCTTGGAAGAATAGCAGTGACCTATCAGGTGCTAATCCAGTCAATCCTGCTGGTAGATGGCCAGCCAACTTCATACATGATGGTAGTGAAGAAGTACTAGAGTTATTTCCTGATGTCAAAGGTTCAGCTGCTAGGTTCTTCTATGTACCTAAAGCCTCGAAGCGAGATAAAGAAGAAGGCTTAGATGGCTTTGAAGAAAAGGTTGGCGCAAAGCAATTTAACGAAGGTATGGAAGGGCAGATACGTAGTAACGGAACAGTCATTAAAGAGGCTACTAAACTACGAAATCCACACCCAACGGTCAAGCCTACAGAGTTGATGAAGTACCTATGCCGTCTAGTAACACAACCTGGTGGAATAGTACTTGACCCTTTTATGGGGTCTGGTTCTACAGGCAAAGCAGCAATGCTCGAAGGTTTTCGCTTCATAGGATGTGAGCTTGACGAAGAGTATCTTGCAATAGCAGAAGCACGTATCAAACACGCTTGTAGTCAAATACCTTGCATAGAACAACCTGAGTGATATACTAGGTTACTGCCGAAAGGTAGTAGAACAGAAAGAAAGTCTCCAGAAAACCCGACCGACTGTTCAAAACCCGTTTCTATACTCTGTCTCCTCTAAGCCATCTAGCCGAACACTAGGTGGCTTATCTTTTACTACGGTACAATACAGTAGATACAGGCACATCAATTAATGGAGATAAATAAACTCTTGTGCTTGGTAAGCTGATGTACCTGTATCGCCTGCTTATCTACTTGCGTAGTACTTTGCCTCTAACGATACCTACTAGTCTATTGTGCAGCAGGTCTATCTCTTCCCTAGAAGCGTTCTCAATATACGCAACGCTATCTCGATTGAGGTCTTTGTACCCATAGTGCAGTATGAGGGCTTCCCTCATATCTTTACAGTTCTGTCGTTTTTGCTCTATTGTCATAATAACTAAAAGCCACCCTGGTGCTTATTCAAGGTGGCTCATTTGGTTGTTGTTGTTCTTTTTGATGCTCACCTCTCGGTGGCATCAGTACTATAGCACATCAGACAGGCTTTGCACCAACGCCTTCGTACTGCTTTGCGTGACCATTCATCTGCAGCATTTGTGCTAAGTCCTCACCATTACCAGACACTACACCTAGTATCCTGCCGTACTTGTCCTTCTTGTGGTTCTTGACAAGCACTATAACGTCTACCTTGCTATCTAGTATCTTACTTATCCACTGCTCAGTAAATGCCTTAGCAGCCTTACCAGCCTCTGTATCCTTCTCAGGACAGTTGATATGTGCCAATCTGACCTTCGTAGCTGACAACATAACACCAAAGCCTAGGTCTATATCGCCTTCCAACGTATCACCGTCTACTACACGTACACGTTTCAACGCATACTGGTACAACGTATTCTTTGTCATGTTTCACATATTACGATTACAAAGGTGTAAAAACGATTACAGGGCAGCCAGTTTACTGAAAACGAATTACAAATCTATCCACTCACTGGATAATATCTATCCGCACGCAACCGCACGATTACGCTCGTATTTGCACGTATTTACGTGCGTTGGCATATTTGATACCTTACTGAGTACTACTACCCCGATATGCCAACTGTATACCAGCCTTACTGAGTACATCCTAACAACTACTCGTTACGTACCAATTGACCTCAGATTGGTCAAATACAGGTCAAATAGGACACATCTAACAGTCATTACGCAGGGTAGAAATGATGATGTAGTTGAGACGTTATGTTTCTACGATGGGAGAAATGATGATGTATGAGATAGGTAGATATATCTGTCGGAGTCCCCCCACCAACAACTGCTCACTGGGAGGGGGTCTTGCCATACCCGGCTCCCCAGTCCGCAGTTTTTAGAAAAAAGGGAGTCCTCAATTTGTATAGAAAGGAACGCGCGCGCGTGAATACCACAGCTGTAGATGGGTTGTCAAGTCAAAATGTGTGTATTGGACGTGTGAATTTGTTCATATCAAATCCTGGTGGTAAATGGTGGCGTTGGCTCTGGATGATACGGTATATTCTTTGTGTGGAAAGGTTACAAAGTATGGAAACAAAATCACCAGAGCAGGAATTACTGAATACATTATTCGGTGAAAAATCAGACTCTGACAAAATGCAAAATGCTATCTCGGAATTGAATTCCGCAATTGTCGCATTGCATAATCCTAGAATCACCAAAGGAATTGCAATGGATGCGGTACGTTCTATCCAAATTGCCAAGCAAATTATTTGGACATTATCAAATTCTGACCAGTCGGTTAGAAATACGGTATCAACAAAGTAGAAAGTAATCAGTTTATAACCCTGCCAGATGTACGCATACGGCAGGGTAGAAAGTAGAAAGAAAATGCAAGTCAAATTGTCGGACGTTATGTATGTTCCGGGTAATCACACCATTGGTAACATTACCTTGCAGGTATCCGAAAGGAAAGAAATTCGTGCATACCTTGATGGTGAATTGTTTATGTTTAGTCCTATCGGTATGTCAATTGCTACACGTGCAACAAATGGTAGTACTGTCAAATTGAAAAATGCCTTGAATAAAGTATTTCAAGCTTTTGAGTATCCTATCGTGTGGACTGTTGAAGATGGTGCGTTATGTTTCACGCCTGAAAGTCAATCATTTAGCGGTAATCAGGAATTGGTGTCAGGTACAACCTACGCCTATAGCATCACGTGTAATTTCCATTGGCGTACGGAAAATCAAAGAGTCAACGAATACCTGAATACACAATTGAAGGTGAATAGGTACATCTAGAAAGGTAGAAATGCAGGGTATGCAAATGCGTACCCTGCCAGATGAAAGTAGAAAGAAAATGGAAATTCAGACGTTGGAAAATGCACATCAAATGCTGGGTCATGTCATGCAGAATTTGCGTAATGTGCAATTGGCAATTACCAAAGTGTGTACGGATGTACCGGAATTGTCGGATAGTTTTACGGATGTAATTAATCAGATGTACGCCCAGTTGTCTGAGGTATCCGATTTCATAATAGACCCAGACGTAGCAAATGCGGATGCAGGGAACCACGTAATAGACTAGTAGATGGTAGGCAAATGCAGGGTAGAAATACCCTGCAAGTAGAAAGGTAGCAGGTAGGAAAATGCGAGTAATAGAACGCAAAATGTTAGATGCAATACGTACGGGTAAATCCTGGACGTGTAGTAATACCCGGGTAGATGTATGTGGGGACAGTGTACAGGTATACCTGTTCAATAATCTGATATGCATGATAGATAATGGGCTATCTGGCAGGGAAATGTACGTCAAGACAACGTATAAATCTGCTACCACAAAGTCTAGACTAAATGCTATCCTGCGGGCATATTGCAATACATCTATCTATCAGAAAGATTACATCTGGTATTACTCAGATAACACGTACACAAATAACGCACGTACATTTTTCATCTAGGAAAGGTTATAACGCAGGGTAGGTATCATCTACCCTGCAAGCTTGAAAGGTAATAGAATTATGTATCATCAACCGTCATATAACGCAGGAAAGCGTACCCGTACCATCATTATCGGTTTACTACAGGGAGTAGTATCGCTAGCTGTCGCATACATCATGTATTGTGGAATTTGGATGCTGCATTTCGGCAAATAGGTTGTGATATTTCTAACACTAGCATATACCGTATCATCTGGTATCATCATAGTGTTAGCAGGAAAGGGTAGGTTATTCAAATGGTAGATGAAATGCGTATTACACATTACGCCCAGAATTACGTAGATGGTATTTCCGAATTTGTAGGTACGGCTGATTTTGAATCAGGTAGTTATTTCGCACGTTGTGAATATTGCGATATGTACCATACGTGCTATGACGTAACGGTAGTACACATCCCGTCACAAGGCGAAGATAAATGCACCATATGCCAGGATTGTATATACAAATCAGAGTATGGGGATACTGAGTAGAAAGTAGAAAGGTTTACATCATGAGAGCTTTGTATCTGAATAATAGCGGTTCCCGTTGGATTATTCCAGGTAATACCGTACGGGTTGTCGGTACGGTAAATGGGAAAGCGTATAACAAAATACGAAAGGTTGATTACTACGAAAGCCTGGGCAATTTCGCTACTGCTACGGTACGGGTAAATGGCATCCGTTATACGGGTTTCAAATCCGATACATCCGAGTATTACGAAAAAGATAATGTGGGCGTATTCATAGGTACGTTACATCTAGATAAATGCAGGAAAGGCTAACAGCTAGCAGGTAGGTAAATGCAGGGTGTATATCACCCTGCTATATAGAAAGGTTACATCATGTCAAAGATAGCACAAATCAGGGAATTGGTATCACGTTATAATTTGGATTCTCAAATTCAATCCGGTATGCCAGGGTACATTATAAACTTTTACACCAAGTCAGGACGCAGGTTATTTGGTGGGAATTCGTCCGAAGCTTTGGCATACCTACGTGGGTATGGTGATGCCTTATACGTAACAAATCCTAGTACACCATTCTATGATGTAAAGGATTTACCAGCAGGTAGATAATAGGTAGATGGTATCCGCAGGGTATGGCATACCGTACCCTGCAAGCTTGAAAGGTAGGTAGATATGGGAAAATCAGTTAGCGCAAAACGCTTGCAAGCTCTGGTAGATGATGGGACGTGGGCATTTGTTTGGATGTGGCAGGATGCTGCAGGGAAGGTTACAAATCAGATACGCCTATCTGGTACGGAATTACTGCGCATAAAATCGGACGTGGTACGGGTACGTGCATATGCACCAAATGTAATGATGGTATTTACAAAGTAGGTAGATAGTATCGGCAGGGTATATGCCAGGATTGTATACCCTGCAATCTTGAAAGGTAGGTTTATCATGTATCGTTGGACGTATTCAGAAAGCCAAGAAATGTATTATGCAACCCGTCATGTAGGCATAGGCGGAAAGCAAATTGATACCCTGAAAGAATGCAAGCGTAGCATACTAGCAGAGGCGAACAAATTCGGACGTGGCTGGGCAATTGGTTATGTCAAGGTATCGGAATATTCCGATGATAACCCTATGGGTGATACGGTAGCTGTTTATAATGTCAAGCGTAAACCAGACGGTACAAAATACCTATCGGTATGCAATAAAGGCGTAGATATAAACAAAGCTTTGTACCTGCGTCATTTGACGGGCGAGCGTGGGGCATTCTAGCAGGTAGTAGGTAGATGGTAGGTTAGCAGGGTATGCCCAGCGTATACCCTGCGGAAAGGTTAGCAGGTAGGTAGATGGTAGCTGGATTTGATTACGATAGGGTAGATATCGTGCAAGCTCATTACTGGTATTGTACGCATTACCATAATGGCATGATGTCAAGGGAGTATGCCAGGCTATGCAAAATGCAACGATACTATAAACCTGGGCTATACGAAAGTATGCCTACCACGTACGCGGCAGCCTATATCTACAATCAGCTGGAAAGTAAATCCGGATATAGCATAACAGACTGGGCGGTAGATGATAATGGGGATATAGCGTGGGATAACGCAGGGTAATAGAAAGGTTGCAGGGTAGCATATACCCTGCAGCATCTAACACGATACCAGTTACCTATAGCAGGGTAGCAGGTTAGCACAATATACAAATCCAAATCTCAGGGTAAAACCTGCAGCAGGATAGCAGGTAGCAGGGTAATCGATTGTGAGATATCTCACATTTACATCTACCGTATGATGTAGTATCATCTAAGTGTAGGTAGTTAGCAGGGTAGAAATACCCTGCATTCTAGAAAGGTAGTAGGTAGGTAGATGATTCACGTATCAGGAATTGTTCACATAAATCACAACGATAATCCAGGTATCAATTACGATACTTATACACGTAAAGTAGTATCCATCATTCCATTTGAAACCCTCTATGAATGCAAAGGCAGGATAATGAGAGAAGGCATAAAGGTAGATGCTTCTATTCATTCAATAATCTGCAAAGTAATTGCAAATGTCAAGATTACCAAATCCGAAGAAATGCAGATACGCAGCACGATTGATAATGTACGGGCAGCAGGTAGGTAAACACTAGGGTAGTAATCGCAGGGTAGAAATACCCTGCACCATAGAAAGGTAGGTAGGTATGGCAGATTATAACGGCTGGGCGAATAAGGAAACTTGGACGGTACGCAATTGGTTTGTCGATGATATGGCAGAACAAGCTCAGGATAACAACGAGCGTGTAACAGCTGATTATTGCGAAGAATACGTTTCAGAATACTTGGAAAATAGCGTGGGTAAAGTATTCCAGGGTTTCATAGGCGATATCGTCAACAGCTTTATGGGTACGGTAGATTGGCGTGAAATCGCAGACGCTGTAAACGAAGATGTAGAAGGCGAAGACGAAGAAGGCGAAGACGAAGACGCAGAATAGAATCGGCAGGTATAGCAGGGTAGAAATACCCTGCATTCTAGAAAGGTATCAGGTGGTTAGATATGACATACGGTACAGCTGAATACATACGTATCCACGTATGGGAGGAAATGCCAGAGTATACATTTCCAGAGTGTGAGAATGGGCATCCAGGCTGTTCATGCACCAACCTAGCAGGTGGAAAATGTATCGAAGATGCAGAGGCGGAATGCGACGATAGGGTATACGTCCTTGCAGCATCCAAAGTAATCAACGCAATCCTAGATGGTGACGAAGAATTGGATATTCCAGACGATATAGACTAGCAGGTAGTGTGACATATCTCACATTTACATATACCGTATAGTGTAGTAAGATAGTAGCGAAAGGCAGGGTAGTTATATGGAATGGGCAAATTACAGCGTGGTTGTATCGAACATCGGTACGGTAGGTACATACAAGACGAAGGACGAGGCGTTAGAGAAATTCAACAGCTACGTAGAGTTATCACGCCAGACGTACGGTAGAGCATCTAACGAGTCGGTGACGTTATTCGACTTAGGTACGCAGGATGTAGAAATCGAATACATACCAGACGTAGCGGACGAAGACGCAGAGTAGACAGCAGGGTAGAAATACCCTGCACCATATAAAGGTAGGTAGTTATGAATATTCCAACAGTAAAAACGATGGCGGTACATTTCGGAATCGACAAAGCAAAGGCATTACGCTCAGAATTCGAGCATCAACGAGAGCTCGACGCAAGCTTTATTCCTCTTGGTGGGATTAACAGAATCCTAAAAGGATATGGCGTTGAATACATAGACGATAGAAATCGCCACATTGCATATGTGAATATGGGTGATTCATACGCTACGACAATCCTACGGGTGAATGGAAAGATACGTATCGGCGATTGGGGAAGCATCGTAGAAAGGTAGGCATATGGTTACCCTACACATTACAGAGCTTGACGCTATGTACGCAGATAGATACATCAATCCAAAGCATACAGAGGTAGAGCATACAGGGAAGCTCTCACGTACGGCTATTGTACGTACAGTCAAACGTACGCTGGGTTTACAGGGTAGATATACGCAGGTAGATGTATTCACACAAGGCATTACGCTATACACATCAGGCAAAGTTATACGGGTTTATCTTACGGAAGGCGGTAGGTAGATATGACGAAAGATGAAATGTTCAAGGCAGTCAGCGAACAAGAAGATGCATTCTTTGAAGAGCTTCAGGCTATGCGGGCTAAGTATCCGGGATTCTACGTTGAAGCTTGGATGCCCACCGATATCATTATCCAGGCTGATGGTAGGTTTATGCCTAAGGATACAGAACAGCTAGAAGACTTTTGCTGCAACGTAGTAGGTTGTATCAAACATGACGCTAGTACAGGTACATCCTGGGATACCTTAGAATCTGCTATCGATATAGCGATAAGGGATTATTCGTAGGTTTAGACTCCACCCGTTACGGGTATGTATGTAGTGTGAAAGGTAGTAGGTAGGTATGTATACAGTTATCGTAAGTAACATCGGGACAATAGGCGATTATGACACGTTACAGGAAGCGGAGTCTAAATTTGACGCTTACGTTACCCTGTCAAAGATAGGGTCTGGACGTAAAGCAGGTCAATCGGTTTACCTATTCGATGGTGACAAACTCATCGAAGAGCATCACAACAAGAATGTAGTAAGTAGGTATGGTATGAGAATCGAAACGATAGACTTAGATGACGTTAAGCCCATCGATATGCTTGAACAGGCATCTGTATGCCAGCGGGAAGGCATCAAGTATACATTCCACAAAGCAGAGACTGACCAGGGTACGTATACCGTCATGCTTACGGACGTATGCGTGGGAGTCTGCGCTAACGGTGACACTACGTGGTACGAAGACTTGGATACCATAGAACCAGCCGTATATCGGTTAGAAGGCATCGAAATGCATAGCGTGGAGTTAGATACTATTACCGATATAGCGATGCAAGACATTGGAGATATCGGGCAGGTATCGGTTGAAAGTAATACCCGTAAAAACTTTATCGTCGTACGTGTATGCGATGATTACGATACACCGTATGCATCAAACGAATTACGATTTGAATTCGGTGGACACAAGACGCTAACACACATACAGATTTATGCTGCCAAGCAACACCGTAGTATTCGTGAGATTGAATTACGGGGATGCTATAGCCCTAAGGATGTACTGAAATGGGCATCCAATCTAGTCAACAATATCTATATCGGATAGGAATAAAGCAGGGTAGGTAACACTACCCTGCACACATAAAGGTAGGTACAGACATGAAACCATTCAATCAAAAGTTATTCGATGCAGAATTGACCAGGCTAAAAGAGATGTTTCCTGAGTGTTGGATTGAAGCATTCTCTCCAGAGGAATTCAGGATAGCAGATGCTACCGTTACAGATACTGAATGCCAGCGTGTAGCTGAATACATTTACTCTAGCGCAGAGTCAACAGAGATGTGGGCTATCGTATATAGAGGTATCGAATACGCAAGGCATAAGAGAGGTTTAAACGATTGAAACGTATCGGTAGCTTTGTATCCATCTTTGGATGGGGAAGTCTGTTCCTCGGACAGATAGTACTAGGTCTATCAATCCTAGCAGTAGGATTCTCCCTCATTATCTTAGGAAAGGAATAGGTATGGGCAGAGCAGGTATACGTGGTCAATACGTCTGCATCACACTTGTACGCTGCGGGAGCTTCAAGAAATACTATAACTGGAAAGAAGAAGCAGTACAGGTAGCACGAGGTTTGCAATACAACCTTATGAAGGAAGGGAATACAGGTAGGGTACAGGTACTAGCGTCCAGGTTTAATCGTAAGGTCAGCCACCATTGGACGAAGGTAGACATTATCGATTTCCTTAATGGTGAATACGGTTGGTCAGTTATCTACGAAGTAAACATCAAGCGAGGCAAGCTTATGAAATTCGTAGACAGGGTATACGGTAACCCTAACTCTGCACAGCTGACTGAATTCTTTACCGAAGTAATCAACCCATCAAAACCTCAGATAACTGGGTTAGAGATTATCCAAAACGACGATAACCTTAAAGAGTTATGCAGACGTGCGCCATCACCAACGGCATTCCGTCTGGCATTACGCAGACTAGGAATCCTAAAGAAACCATTATCTGCAGCCGTTGCTAACTACGCTTGGAAGGTTATACATGAAACCTGAGGCAGCATTCCAGAAGGTTGTTATCGATACGCTTACCCTGTTTGGATACAAGGTATTCGAGACAGGTAAAAGCAGAAGCAAAGTAAGGTGTACCAAATGTGGGTCATACTCTTACGCTACGGGATGGCAGGGTAATACACCAGGATTACCAGACATATACATCCATTCAAAACATAGGACGTGGAACAGTCAGGCTATCGCTATCGAGCTGAAGACTGAGAAGGGTGTTGTATCTCAGGTACAGAAAGAGATAGCAGACGCAGGATACACAACGATATGCCGAACACTTGAAGAAGTATTAGATATCGTAATGACGAAGGAAGCAGCGAATGAGAATTGGACAGCATTCGACAGGCTAAGAAGGTTTAGGGAAGAATATGACAGAGTATAAAACGCCAGACGTAAAAGTGTGGGCATACCAGCTGATGAAGAATAGTAGCGAACACTTGTATGCAAACATCCTAGATATCGAAGGCGTTGAAACGCTGAAGGAATCTGAGAAGGATGGCTGGAGATACGCAGAGGTGTGGGATTCTCCCACAACAATAGATGGTGTAACGTACAACGATAAGGTACGTGTTGCTGATATCGTCGCTAACTATCGCTTCATTCAGTACAACGGCAACAGGGTTGCTCTACTTGGATGCAAAGATAGAGTATGTACATTTCCTCTTGATGCACCAAACGGCAGCATAACTCCAGATATGTCAGGGTTTGTGTATCGCATTATCAAAGTAACCGACAAAGGTATCGGTACAGTATCAAACGTAATCGATGGCAAGCCTCACCAGGTTGTATCTATTACCGTTGAAGGTGCGCTCCACATTATCAAACAAGCAGGTAAAGACCCGGTAGAGGTGATGGGTGATACCAAGACAATTATCGAGCTTGTGCCTATCATGAAACTCTTCTGCCAGACGAATCACCTATTCATCCAAGAGACAAACCAACCTGTTGACCTACAGGGATTGGACGCTCTTACACCAGATGTAGACGAGGAAGACCTACTCCTCTCTAAACTATCGTAAGCCCATAATCGTATTGACAATACGGTATGTGTGCCTATATACTTCTACCACAAGGAGAAAGAATGAAGACATCAGAGTCTATTGTAAGTATTGCACCTGACCTAGTAAAGGCTCAGGCAGGTATTAATGGTGTAGCCAAGGACGGTAACAACCCTATCTTTCGTAGTAAGTACATCACGCTAGATAGCATCCTACTTGCGGTACGTCCTGTACTCTCAGCTAACAACCTGTTCCTTACACAAGGGATTACGAATGTTAGCAAGACTGAGGAAGGGATTGTAAACGCCGTCGAGGTAGAGTCCAAGCTTATTCATTCATCAGGTGAATGGGTAGCATCTAGCGTTGTAGTACCTGTAACCAACAACGTAGACCGTAACGGTAAGGCTATGGCAGTAGATGCTCATAGGGTTGGCGGTAGCCTGACATACGGACGCAGGTATTCGTTGTCTGCTTTGTTATCTATCGGTGAAGACGATGATGATGGGAATACCGCTAGTGGATACCAGAATCAATATCAGGCTCCACAACAATCTTTGCAGCAGACGCAGGCTCCACAACAGCAAGCACCTAAGACACCTGCTCCACCAAAGGTAGCAGAGCCTACGCCTCTGGAAAGATTCAACAGTCAGGTAGATAGGCTGTATGGCAAGGACACGTCAAAGGATGACCGTAAGGGTATTCACAACGCTATCGCTGGGTCAGGTAAAGAGGTAAAGGTTACGGCTGATTCTCTTACACACGTAGCTGACTGCTTGTCAGAGTGTAAAGACCAGGCTGAAGCAGATGAGTTTATTACGGGATGCATGAAGGCATCAGAATAGGTAGGTAGGTATGGCTATTATTGAGATTGATGGTGACCTGTTTGACGATGAAACAGGCGAGTACGCAGGTCAGGCAGGGGGAGGTTATCTCCCTGCTATCCTTCAAGACGAAGATGACCTGTTGAAGTATATGCGTCTGTTGCTTGATGCAGAGAGCAGAGCGATGGCAGAAGAAGCAAAGTACAAGACGATGCTTTCCAATATCGAGAAGATGGTCAAACGTCATAAGTCTAAGGTCAAGTACCTGCGAGATATGTACGAAGGTCAGGCAGCAAAGGTAGCAGTAACACTCCTTCCAAAGGATAAGGAAGGCAACCTGAAGACGAAGACGTATCGTTGTCCGTTTGGTACGTTGTCGCAGCGTACGACACAACCTACAGTCAAGGTGGCAAAGGCTGACGTAGCACTTGATTACCTCAAGCGTGAATGTCCTGCAGCAGTAAAGGTGCAAGAGTCTGTACTTATCTCTGCTATTCCAGCTGACCTGAAGAAGGTGTTGATAGATGACAGTGTGATGGCAGAGGGACTAGGCTTTGATGTTATTCCAGGTGGAGAGAGCATCACAATCAAAACGGTAGTGGAGGCAAAGAATGAGACGGAGTGAACTGGAATCAATCCTTGAAGGATTAGTAGCCCTTAGGGCAAGAGCGCATTACGTGCAGGTCAATACAGAACTGAAGACAGGTCAACCTCAGTTCCCTATCGCTGGTGTACTGGAGAAGCTTGACAGCACTATCAATCTGCTGACAAAGGAAGTACACGCTACGCAGGGCAGGAAGCCTAGAACAGTAGCAGAGAAGTTCAATAGTTTTGTAGGTAGCCTTAGATGAGTGAAGTGGTACATATCGGTAGCCTTACCGATTCTGTATCCATAAGTGAAACAGGGTTGTCCGTTGTCAAGGAACTGTCCTTTGACCAATGGGCAACCCTTATGGGTACTTTGAGTCGTATGGATACGGCGTTTCAGTTCGCCCTTGGCGATGCTCTCCTCTATGGGGAGAGCAGATATGGTGAACGATACTCTCAAGCCTGTGATGTTACAGGACAGTCGTATCAAAGCCTAGCCAACTACGTATGGGTGGCGAAGGCTGTAACAAAGGACAGACGTGTTCCAGGTTTAAGTTGGACACACCATAGAGTTGTAGCCAAGCTTGACCCTGAAAAACAAACAGAGTTGCTTACTATTGCAAGGAAAAACGATTGGACTATCACCACCTTGATGGAAGAGGTACGTGGTGAACCACTACCTAAGCCTAACATAGAGCAGGTATCTGTACCTAAAGGTATGTCAGTCAAGGATGCTAACGCTGTACTACATCAGGCAGCGAACTGTCAGTCGTTGTGTTCTACGTGTCCATTCAACAAGGGAGAAGAATGAGATATCTAAGTGTATGTAGTGGTATCGAAGCGGCTAGTGTAGCGTGGCATGACTTCGGTTGGACACCTGTAGGGTTCTCTGAGATAGAGAAGTTCCCTTCAGAGGTGTTAGCAAAACGATTCCCTGACGTGAAGAACTACGGGGATATGACTAAGTATAAGGAATGGGATATAGATGGAGATTCAGTTGACCTTCTCGTTGGAGGAACACCCTGCCAAGCATTCTCAGTTGCAGGACTCAGAAAAGGACTTGAAGACCCAAGGGGAAACCTCTCCCTCACTTTCGTTGGAATGGTTGACCACTTTAAGCCCGAATGGGTTGTCTGGGAAAATGTCCCCGGTGTTTTGTCAAGCAACGGAGGACGGGACTTTGGTTCCTTCATCGGGGCGATGGCAAGTATCGGGTATGGGTTCGCTTGGCGGTGTTATGATGCTAAGTACTTCGGAGTACCCCAGCGAAGACGTAGAATCTTCCTTGTCGGACATTCTTCAGGAGATTCAAGACGTGCCGGAGAAGTACTATTTGAGCCAGAGAGCTTGTCAGGGAATCATAGCGAGAGCAAACAGGCGGGGAAAAGCATTGCCGAAGGCACTATCACAGGCTCTGTATCTTCAAAGTGGGCTAAAGGAACCGGAGGGCCAGCAGGAGACGAATGCTACAACCTAGTCCCTGTCCTGTATCAAAACAATCAGACAGATGCCAGGTTGAAGGAAGAACCTCACACTAGTCAAACAGTACTCGCACGATGGGGTACAGGTGGAGGTAACGCTCCAATAGTGCAGCATCCTACTAGAGTACGAAGGCTTACAGTAACCGAAGTGGAACGCTTACAGGGATTTCCAGACGGTTGGACAGATGTACGGACTAACACTCCGGATAGCCCTAGATACAAAGCAATCGGGAATTCAATGGCTGTCCCTGTGATGCGGCATATAGGCAACAGAATCCGTAGCGTGTGATATAGTCCTAGTCCCAAGGAGGTAGGAATGATTACGATTTTTAACGGACGTACTAGAACCTTGAAGGAGTCTGGTACGTCT
>Ga0209033_1001121_pt1 | contig 15496 bp, 13 predicted proteins | sample LauGreFa1BDMLBDN_2_FD_188218 | JGI IMG/M metagenome (GOLD analysis project Ga0209033, IMG submission 188218) | Freshwater lake microbial communities from Lake Michigan, USA - Fa13.BD.MLB.DN (SPAdes) (version 2) | ecosystem: Environmental > Aquatic > Freshwater > Lake | place: Lake Michigan, USA...
GGGCCGGGTTGGTCGGCGTGTAGAGGTGGACGATCGCGCGACGGGCGCCCTTGAGGGAGTCGATCGTGCGGCGGATGAGGTGTTCGCGGGCCTGGACGAGGACCTGGACGGAGACGTCCTCGGGGATGAGCTGCTTCTCGATGAGCTCGCGCGTGAAGGCGAACTCCGTGTCGGAGGCGGAAGGGAAGCCGATCTCGATCTCCTTGAAGCCGATGCGGCAGAGGGTCTGGAAGAGCTCGTGCTTCTCCTGCACGTTCATCGGGATCGCCAGGGCCTGGTTGCCGTCGCGGAGGTCGACCGAGCACCAGCGGGGCGCCTTCTCGATGCGCGCGTCCGGCCAGCGTCGGTCGGGGAGGCGGACGGTCTCGAAGGGGCGGTATTTCTGCCGGGGGGAATCCATGGCGGGCGAAGGTCGGATGGTGGGAAAGGAGGGAAGGGCTGGCGAGCGTGGGTTTGGGCTCCTAAAAGCAAAAAACCCACCCGGAAGTCCGGGTGGGTTTTTTCGCAAAGGCGCGAGACCCGGACTTAGGCGTCAGGCTTGGTCTTCGGAAGCTTGGTCACGCGCTTCAGGTCCTTGACCGTGCCGCGCTTCTTGAGCAGTTCCACGCGCTCGAAGCGCTTGAGGACGTTACGCTTCGCTCCGGAGGAGGAGGCGCTGGACTTGAAACTGTTGTGCTGGGTCATGGCCGTAAGGTGGGTGGAAGTTTGGAGAAAAGGGGTGGATGGGGCGGGAGCAAGGGGAAAAGCGGTCAAAATACCGACTTTACCCCTTTCGCCGCCGGTTTCGCCCCTCAGGCGTGCTTCAACATGCCCTTCGCCACGTGGCCTTCGACGTCGGTCAGGCGGAACTGGCGGCCCTGGTAACGGAAGAGCAGCCCCTCGTGGTTGATTCCGAAGAGGTGCATCAGGGTGGCCTGCATGTCGTGGACGTGCACCCGGTCCTTGATCACGTTCCAGCCGAAGTCGTCGGTCGCGCCATGGACGTGGCCGGGCTTGATGCCGCCACCGGCGAGCCACCAGGAGTAGGCCCGTCCGAAGTGGTCGCGACCCTGAGGCTTGCCGTCCTTGACGTTCTGGCCGAACGGCGTGCGGCCGAACTCGCCGCCGAAGCAGACCAAGGTGTCGTCGAGCAGTCCGCGCTGCTTGAGGTCCTTCACCAAGGCCGCGCTCGGTTGGTCGGTGTCGAGGCACTGCTGCGCGAGCTGACCGGTGAAGAGGTTGCCGTGCTGGTCCCAGCCGGAATGCATGAGCTGGGTGAAGCGCACGCCGCGTTCGGCGAGGCGACGGGCGATGAGGCAGTTGTTGGCGAACGTGCCGGGCTTGAGGACGTCGGGCCCATACATCTCGAGCACCGACTTCGGCTCGTTCTTGAAGTCGAGCAGGTCGGGCACCGAAGCCTGCATGCGGAAGGCCATCTCGTATTGGGAGATCCGCGTGTCGATCTCGGGGTCGCCGACCTCGCCGAAGTGGGCGCGGTTGAGAGCCTGCATGTCGTCGAGCATCGTGCGACGGGCGCCGCGGGTGACGCCGGCGGGATTGTTGACGTAAGGCACCGGATCGCCGACGCCGCGGAAACGCACGCCCTGATGCTTGCCGGGTAGGAAGCCGTTGGACCAGTAGTGTTCGAAGAACAGCTGGCCGCAGGTCTTGGCGGCGTCGGAGGAGGTCATCACGACATACGAGGGCAGGTCCTCGTTCATCGTGCCGAGGCCGTAGGAGAGCCACGCGCCCATCGAAGGGCGGCCGGGGATCTGCGAGCCGGTCATGAAGAAGGTCACGCCGGGCGCATGGTTGACCGCCTCGGTGTTCATCGAGCGGACGACGCAGATCTCATCCGCGATCGTGCCCAGATGCGGGAGCATCTCGCTGAGTTCGATCCCGCTGGAACCCCACTTCTTGAAGGGCTTGAGCGCCGGCGTCGCGATATATTTCGCGTAGCCGCTCGACATCGTGGAGAGACGGGTGTCGCCGCGCACGCTGGCGGGGATCTCCTCGCCGGCCATCTTGGCGAGCATCGGCTTGGGGTCGAAGAGGTCGACGTGCGAAGGGCCGCCGCCCTGCCAGAGGCAGATCATGCGCTTGGCCTTGGGCGCGAAGTGCGGAAGTCCGGGGAGCGCACCGACGGGATTGGGCGCGGCCTTGAGGTCGCGGGCGAGGAGCGAGGCGAGGGCGACCGAGCCGATGCCCTGGACGCCGGCGTTGAGGAAGCTGCGGCGCGTCAGGCGCTCGCGCCATTCGGAGGGAGAGAGTTCGAAGTCCATGGGGTTCAGTCGCGGGTGATGGCGGCGTCGAGGTTATAGAGGGCGAGGCAGGTGGCGGTGAGCGCGGCGTGTTCGCCGGCGGGTATGGCGCCGTCGCGCTTGCTCTCGCCGACGGCGAGGAGCGCGTCGGCGGCCTTGGCGTCAGCGGCGTAGACCGCGCGCTGGTTGGCGAGCATCTTGGCGAGCAGGGCCGGTTCGGCGCCGGCGGGGGCGCGGCCGAGCACGAGGGCGAAGGCGCGGGCGAGGCGGGCTTCGTCGGTCGTCTGCTCCTTCGTCACGCGCTGGGCGAGCGCGCGCGCGGCTTCGACCCACGTAGGGTCGTTGAGCATCGTGAGCGCGTGCAGGGGCGAAGAGGTCACGGCCGTACGCACGCGGCAGGTCTGGCGCGAAGAACTGTCGAACATGTTCACCGGCGCGATGGTGCGGCGCCAGAAGGTGTAGAGCGAACGGCGGTAGAGGTCGGCGCCGTGCGAGGCAGGATAGGTGAAGTCGCGCTCCTTGGTGATCGCGAGGCTCTCCCACGGGCTGTCGGGCAGGTAAGGGTAGACCGGCACGCCGCCGATCTTGGCGTTGAGCAGGCCGCTGGAGCGCAGGGCGACGTCGCGCAGAATCAGCGAAGGCAGGCGGAGGCGCGGGGCGCGGGCCAGCAGCTTGTTCTCGGGGTCCCTCTGTAGGTGAGCCTTGGTGACATGACTCGACTGGCGGTAGGTCTTGCTCGTCAGGATCAGGCGCTGGAGGGCCTTGGTCTTCCAGCCTGATTCGCGGAACTCGACGGACAGCCAGTCGAGCAGTTCCTGGTGCGTCGGGCGGTCGCTCTGCACGCCGAGGTCCTCGGAGGTGCGCACGATGCCGAAGCCGAAGAAGTGCTGCCACTGACGGTTGACCTGCACGCGGGCGGTCAGCGGGTGCTCGGGACGGAAGAGCCACTGCGCGAGCCCGAGGCGGTTCTTCGGGGCGTCCTTCGGCAGCGGGGGCAAGAAGCCCGGCGCATCGAAGGCGACCTTCTCCTTCTTCGCGAGGTAGGCGCCGCGGTCGAGGATGTGGGTGTCGCGCGGCTGGGCGTCGGACATGACCATCACGCGCGGCAGGATGTCGCCGCGGTAGCCGTCGAGGAGTTGCTTGGCGCGGTCGAGCGGCTTCATCGCGGCGATCTTCTTCCGGTCCTCGGGGAAGATGTTCTTGTTATAGTGTTCGCGGAGCTTCTTCGTCTCGGCGGCGGTGCGCTGCTTATCCGGAACGAGCAAAGCTTCGAGTTCCTTGGGCAGCATGCCCTTGTCCTTGGTCGGCTTGGCCAGCCAGGCTTCGAAAGCCTTGGTCTGGTGGGCGAAGAAATCCTTGTTCAAAGCGTCGAAGTCGGCCTGCAGTTTCGCGAGTTCCGCGGCCTGCTGGGGAGACGGGACTTCGACCACCGTACCGTCGAGACGGAAGCGGCTACGGCCGCCGGTCTGCGTCGCGCCGCCGAAACTCGGGGTGCCGCCTTCCTTGACGTGGTTGAAGGCGTCGAGCCACTGGTAATAATCCTTCTGCCTGATCGGGTCGTACTTGTGGTCGTGGCACTGCGCGCACGCGACCGTGAGGCCGAGCCAGGTGGTCGTGGTGCTTTCGACGCGATCGAAGAGGCTGACGAAACGCTGCTCCTCGGCGATGTTACCGCCTTCGCCGTTGAGGATGTGGTTCCGGTTGAAGGCCGTGGCGATCTTCTGGTCGAGGGTCGCGTCCGGGAGCAGGTCGCCCGCGAGCATCTCGGTGCTGAGCCGGTCGAACGGCTTGTCGGCGTTGAGGTTCTTCACCAGCCAGTCGCGCCAGATCCACTGGAAGGTGTCGCCGTCCTGCTGGAAGCCGTTGCTGTCCGCATAGCGCGAGGCGTCGAGCCAAGGCAGCGCCATGCGTTCGCCGTAGTGCGGCGAGGCCATCAGGCGGTCGACCTGCTTCTCGTATGCGTCGGGGGAATTGTCCGCGAGGAAGGCGGCGGTTTCTTCCGGCGTGGGCGGCAGCCCGGTGAGGTCGAGCGAGAGGCGACGCAGCAGCGTGGCCTTGGGGGCTTCCGGCGAAAGGGTCAGGCCGACCTTGGCCAGCTTCTCGACGATGAAGGCGTCGACGGGATTCTTCTCGCCGTTGGCGGGCAGGGCGGGGCGCACGGGTGTCACGTAGGCCCAGTGCTCCTTATACTCGGCGCCCTCGGCGATCCAGCGGCGGAGGATTTCCTTCTGCGCAGGGGTGATCGTGCGGTGCGAGTCCGGCGGCGGCATCACCTCATCGGAGTCGGTCGAGACGAGTCGCTTGACGAGTTCGCTGGCGGCGGCGTCGCCGGGCACGAAGGCTTTCTTCTCCAACGCGGCCTCCCGGACGTCGAGGCGAAGCTTGGCCTTGCGCTTGTTGCCGTCGGGGCCGTGGCAATAGAAACAGTTCTCGGAGAGGATCGGTCGGACGTCTTCGTTATAATCCACCTTCGCGCCGAAGGCGGGCAGGGCGGCGAGGAGCGCGGCGAGGATGGGGCTGATCCGGGGCATGGGGAGATTTTAACAGTTAAGTCCCGACGGAGGAATGGTCGGGGCCGATGGCTAGGTTGTAGAATACGACCAGGCGTCGGCGGGATTAGCATACAGACAGCCCTGGCCTCCGATGGTTTCAATCACCGAGTGGCCCCTCGAGGCCGGCGGGTGGAATCACGCTACATTTCGCTGGAAAATGAGAGTGGGCCGACTTGAAGGCCTTCTCCTCAGCCGCACCAGAACTGCGGATTGCGGTTTTCAGCGGACTTGGCGGCGAGCATCGCATGGGGCCGTGGGCCGGACTGAAGGCCTTGCATGATGCCGCGCAGCTGGCGGCGTCTTTCGAACAGCGGGGTCTGCCGACCGAAATAGGCCAGTAGCTCGGCGGCGGACGCCTGCGTGGGTTCTCCCCAATAGCACGCATGGGTCGACCATAGCGCGGCTGACTCGATGACGCTGGCCTTGACCCAGTTTGCCATGTCCGTGGTCCAGGTTTCGTAGCTGGCCAAAGGCGGGAACAGCGGCGCATCGATGCTGAGATCGGCTGCTTGAAGCACGGCAGGAAGGATTTTGCCGAGGATCGAGACGGCGAGTCCGCGCTGTCCCCATGCCCGGAGGACGCGCGCGGCGGTGAGGCATCGTGCCAGGCTGGCGGGGCCGGATACGACCGCTCGAGCGAGTTTCGCGGCTTCTTCTAGCGCCGCGCAGCGTATGGCCACGGACAGTGCGGAATTGTTCGCGCATACCCAGCGGCGCAGAAGCAGGAGGTACGGATCTTGCGCGGGCGCGTCCGCCAGCCAGGCATCGAAGAAGGTGGCGTGGGGCGCCAAGACAGGGATGGCCCGGATGGCCGCGGAGACTTCCTTGATGCTGGCGATGGCTTCCTCGCCTGACGTAGCGGCGCGCAGCAGTCCTCTGGCCGCGAGTCGCTCCGCGCGATCCGCTTTGCACGCGAAGAGGTTGAGCTGGTAGGAATCCACCTGATCCTTGTCGAAAGGCGTCAGGACGCCGAGTCCGGGGACGAGACGGTAGAGCGCGTAGCCTAGTTCCTCGAGCATGGACGTGGCCGTGTAATCGACGCTGCTGGCGGCCTTGATCTCCAGCATCACCAGTGGGGATTGCTGGGCGAAGAAAGCGCGCCCGCCTCGGACGACCTGGGCTTCATGCCCTTCGACATCGAGCTTGATGAAGTCGATGGCATCGAAGCCGTGCTCGGTGGCGAGCACGTCCAAGGGGACCATGGCGACATCGAGCGTGCCCCGCTCGGCATCGACGCGGTTGAGTTCGCTGCTCGCCTCGGACATGAGCCTGCCACGACCGCTCTCCGCGCCGACCGCGGTCTCGAGCAGGGTGACTTGGGCGAACTGGTTGAGGCGGATGCTCTCATGAAGGAGGGCGCAGGTCTCCGGAGTGGGTTCGAAGGCCCAGACGCGCGAGCCTGGGCCGGCCGCTTGGGCGTAACTCAAGGCGTAGAAGCCGAAACTAGAGCCGATATCGAGCATCCGCCCGGCGGGTTCGGCGACGCGGGCGATGAAGTCGGCTTCATCTTCGAACCAGGTTTCTTTTTCCAGGAAGACGTGGGTGGAAATATGACTCAGCTGCGACGGGAGGCAGAGTCGGATGCCTTGGGCTATTTCAATGGCAAGCATGCGTGGGGCCGGCGAGGATGGTCGCGCGGATGGAGTCGTATGGCATGGGCCGCCCGATGTCCACGCGTTTGCCCGGTATGTCATCGCCGGGCGGGTGCTCCGTAGGTCGGAAACGTTGGCCCGACTTGGTTTGGGGTTGCTGGCAGGGCTGGCTCGGTTGTCATTCTGTCCCGTGCGCCTTCTGGACCGCTATATCCTCGCCGAATGGGCCAAGGTCTTCGCCTTGGCCTTGCTGAGTTTCGTGGGCATCATGCTGCTGTCGGACGGGTATAACCGCATCCCTGAGTTCCTCGACCTCGGTGCCGGTTGGGGCACCATCATCGCGTACCTGCTTCTCGGCCTGGTCCGGAATCTCTCCCTGCTCATCCCGATCTCCTTGCTGATCTCGGTCATCTTCGTGCTGGCGACCATGAACCGGAACCAGGAGATCTCCGCGGCTCGCGCCGCCGGCATCGGCATGGGCCGGCTGACGGCTCCGCTCTGGGCCGTGGGCGGTCTGCTCGCCGGCCTGCTGGCGCTCCTCAATGCCGTGCTCGTGCCCGACGCCTTGGAGACCATGAACGCCCTCCAGGAGGAAGCCCAGTTCGCCGCGCTCAAGGCGAAGGGCGGCAACGCCATCCCCCGCGGCCAGGCTTCCTCGGTCTCTTTCGAGAACTCCAAGGCCCGCCGGCTCTGGCTGATCTCCAATCTCGGTCTCAGCACCGGCCAAGCCTTCGAGGTCGTCGTGCACGCCTTCGATGCCAACCAGCGCGAGGTCCGCCGCATCTCCGCTCGCTTCGCCGAGTTCCGCAAGACCCCGCAAGGCTGGCGCTGGACCTTTCGCGAAGGACGCGACCTCCGTTTCGACCCTGCGACCGGCTCCCTGATGGCCCAGCCGCGCTTCCAGGAACTCACGCCCGACTTCAACGACGATCCGGAGGTGATGTTCTATTCCACCAAGGAGCCGGCCAAGCTCTCGCTCCGCGAGGTCTCCCGTTTCGTCGACCAAGCCGGCTTCAATCCTGGCGGCCCCAACGCCGCCTATGCGATGCGTTACCACGCGATCATGTCGACGCCCGTCATCTGCCTCATCGTCATCGCCGTCGCCATCCCGTTCTCGGTGGTGCCCGGCCGCGTCAGCCCGATGGTGGGCGTCGCCAAGACCTTCGGCCTTTTCCTCGGCTTCTACTTCCTCACTTCGTTCTGCGCCGCCTTCGGCGAGAGCGGCGCCTTGCCGCCGATGGTGGCGGCGTGGATCCCCGCCACGCTCGTCGCGTGCTGGGCTTTCCCGAAGCTGAAGGCCGCCAATTGATCCATGCTTAGAGCTATTCGTATCCGCCCCGGACGTCCCGTGCGCGCCCTCCGGGGACATCCCTGGGCCTTCCTCGGCGAAGTCGAGTTCGTCGGCGAGCCGCCGGTCGACGGCGACTGCGTCGAACTGACCGACCTCAAAGGCCGCTGCCTCGGCGCCGGCCTCTGGAACGGCAAGTCCCAGATCGCCTGGCGTCGCTACTCGCGCCGCCCGATCACCCTCGACGGTCCGCTGCTCGAAGAACTCGTCACCGCTTCGGTCAACCGCCGCGCCGGCAAGCCGGTGTGCCGTCTGATCTGGTCCGAGGCCGACAGCCTGCCGGGCCTCGTCGTCGACCGCTATAACGACCTTATCACGATTCAGGCGCTGACCTGCGGCATCGACCGCCGTCTGGCCACGATCATCGACGTCCTGCAGCGCCTGCTGAAGCCGCGCGAGATCGTCCTGCGCAATGACGCCGCGACGCGTAAGCTCGAAGGCCTCCGTCAGGAGATCCGCACGGTCTCAGGCAAGCCGCTTGAGCCCGCCTGGATGGAAGTCGGCGGCGTGCAGGTGCTCATCGACCTGATGGGCGGACAGAAGACCGGCACCTACCTCGACCAGCTCGACCAGCATCAGCACGTCGCGAAGCTGGCCCAGGGTCGCCGCGTCCTCGACGCCTTTTGCAACCAGGGTGGCTTCGGCCTCGCCTGCGCCAAGGCCGGCGCGACCAGCGTGCTCGGCCTCGACCAGTCCGAGGACGCCATCACCGCCGCCCGTTCGGCCGCCGAACGCAACGGCCTCAGCGCCTCGTTCGAAGTCGCCAATGTCTTCGACTGGTTCACCGAGCACCGTGAGGCGTCTTTCGACCTCATCATCCTCGATCCGCCGCCCTTCGCCCGCAGCAAGGACGCCGTCGACGGCGCCCTCCGTGGTTACAAGGAGCTCAACCTCCGCGCGCTCCGCTTGCTCGCCCCGGGTGGCATCCTGGCGACCTACTCCTGCTCGCACCGCGTCTCGGAAGAGATGTATCTCGAGGTCATCGAAGCCGCCGCGTCGGATGCCCGTCGCGAAGCCGTGATCCTGGAGCGTACGTCCCAGCCGGCCGACCACCCGGTACTGCTGAACTTCCCCGAGAGCCGCTACCTCAAGGGCTTCATCATCGAGATTCGGGCTTAACTCCCGGACCGCTTCCGCTTTCATCGCATCATGATCGTCTCCCTCCGCGGCAAGCTCATCGAAGCCGGCGTCCTGCGCGTCGTCATCGAGTCGTCGGGCGTGGGCTACGAGGTCAACGTGCCCGTCACGACGGCGGAGCGCCTGCCGAGGCTCGGCGCGGAAGTCTTCCTGCTCGTCCATCACGTCTTCCGCGAAGACGGCCAGGCTCTCTACGGTTTCGCCGTCGCCGAGGAACGTGAGTTCTTCAAATTGCTCGTCGAGAAGGTGTCGGGCGTCGGCCCCAAGATGGCCCTGAACATCCTCAGTCGGATGGCGCTGCCGATCCTGCGTGATGCGATCATCCGCGGTGACGTCGCGTTGCTTTCCCAGTGTCCCGGCGTCGGCAAGAAGACCGCCGAGCGCCTCGTCATGGAACTCAAGGACAAGGTCGGACTCGAAGGCCCCGGCGCCGCGCCCGCGGCTGCTGCGACCATCGTCGCCGCCCAGCCCACGCCCGCCACTGACGCCGTCGCCGCGCTCATCGCCCTCGGCTTCAAGCCGGTCGACGCCGACAAGGGCGTCCGCGCCGCGCTCACGAAGCTCGGCGCCGGCGCCACCGCGGATCAGTTGGTGAAAGCGGCGCTCGGGCGGTAGCGCCGAGCGAGGGGACATGCTGGCACGGTGACACGTGGGCATGGTTGTTTAACTCAAGGGGAGACCGGGAACCGGAATGTATGCTGCACGCATTTATCCCCGGCCAATCATCCGGTCTCCGGTTTCCCTTTGAGTGATGCATCTTGGTAGGGTTGAGCAACTCGCTCAACCTTGGCTGACCGGGCCGGCCAGCCCTACCTCGATACAGCTAGGTCGGCACGCAGTGCCGACCCTACCCATTGCATCCCTTGTCAACCGGCCAACTGGTCAACGGGTCAACTGAGTTAGCCCCTTGTCACCGTGTCACCGTGCCAGCTTGCCCCCTGACGCTTACTTCAACCCCAGCACATCTTCCATGCCATACAGGCCGGCGGGCTGGCTCTTGAGCCAGCGGGCGGCGCGGACGGCGCCACGCGCGAAGATCTCGCGGTTGGAAGCCTTGTGCGTGAGTTCGAGGCGCTCGCCTTCGGCGGCGAAGAGGACGGTGTGGTCGCCCACGACGTCGCCGCCGCGGATGGCGTGCACGCCGATCTCGTCGAGCGGGCGTTCGCCGACCAAGCCGTCGCGGCCGTGCTTGAGGGCTTCCTTGGCGAGCTGGCGCTCTTCGAGGAGGATCTTGAGGAGCGTCTCGGCGGTACCGGAGGGCGCGTCCTTCTTGAGGCGGTGGTGCATCTCGAGCACCTCGACGTCCCAGCGGCCGGCGTCGGCGAGCGAGCGGGCGGCCTGGCGGACGAGGGCGTTGAGCAGCGTGACGCCGACGGAGTAGTTGCCGGCCCAGACGACCGGGAGGCCTTTGATGGCGGCGGTGATCGCGGCCTTCTCTTCGGCGGTGTGGCCGGTGGTGCCGATCACGAGCGGCTTCTGGTGCTTGGCGCAGAGCTGCGCGACGGCGAGGGTCGCGGAGTGGAAGGAGAAGTCGATGACCACGTCGGCGGCGCCGATGTGCGCGGCGAGGTCGTCGCCCTGGTCGACGCCGGCGACGATGACGGCCTTCTCGGAGGCGGCCACGTTGGCGATGGCGAGGCCCATGCGGCCCTTGGCGCCATTGAGGAGGATGCGGATAGGCTGGCTCATCGGAGGGAGGCGAGGGTGGCGTCGGCGACCTGCTCGACGAGGAGGCGGTTGGCCTCGGACATCTCGCAGAGGGGCAGGCGGACTTCGTCCGAACGGATGATGCCGGCGCGCATCATGCAATGCTTCACGGGCACCGGGTTGGGTTCGACGAAGAGGGTCTTGAAGATCTCGGCGAGCTGGTCGTGCAGGACCTTGGCTTCGGCGAACTGCTGCGTGCGCGCGAGCTGGGCGAGCTTGGCCACCGGGCCAGGAATGAGGTTCGAGGCGACGGAGATGATGCCTTGGCCGCCGACTTGGGCAAAGGGCAGGGTCAGGGAGTCATCGCCGCTGAGGACGATGAATTCCGGATCGGACTCGCGCACGAGGCGCGCGGCCTTCTCGACTTGGCCGCCGGCTTCCTTGATACCGATGATGTTCGGATACTTCTTCCGGAGGCGCAGGGTGGTCTCGACGGTGATCTCGATGCCGCAGCGGCCCGGGATGGAGTAGAGGATGATCGGCTTGGCGGTGGCCTCGGCGAGGACCGCGAAGTGGCGATACAGGCCTTCCTGGCTGGGCTTGTTGTAATACGGAGCGACGAGCAGGAAGGCGTCGGCGCCGGCTTCGTCGGCGCGCTGGGTCAGGTCGAGGGCTTCGGTCGTGGCGTTGGAGCCCGTGCCGGCCATGACCGGGACGCGACCGGCGGCGAACTCGACCGTCTTGCGGATGACCTCGATGTGCTCGTCGTAGTCGAGGGTAGGGGACTCGCCCGTGGTGCCGACGGCGACCAGGCCGTCGATGCCCTGCTGGATCTGGAATTCGACCAGCTTCTTCAGGTCATCCCAGGCCACCGCTCCGTTGAGGAAGGGCGTGACCAAGGCCGTGTGGGCTCCCACGAAAGCGCGGGGGCCGAAAGGACGGCGGGAAGGGCTGGAACCGGTCGAGGACATTGCGGCGTGAAGTGACCCCCGAACCAACCGCCCCGTGACGAAAGAGACAAACCCAAAAACCCCGCCGAGCGGGCCTGACCCCGCTTAAGGGGCCGGACCGACGAGGATTCGGTTGTTTTCCGTGTCCGTCACGTAGAGCCGTCCGTCGGGTCCGATGCGGGCGCCGTGCGGGCGGTTGAGCTGCGTGCCGGCCCAATCCGCACCGACTGCGGAGCCCTTCTTGCCGTTGCCGACGATCGTGCGGATGGTCTGCTTGATCGGGTCGAAGAGGCGCAGGCAGTGGTTCTCCGTGTCGAGGATGAGCACGTTGCCCTTGGCGTCCATCGTCACGTATTTCGGACCGCGCATCGTGGCGTCGGCGGCGGGACCGTCGGTGGCGGGACCCGCCTTGCCGGCTTTGTTCACGACCACGTTGAGCTTGCCGTCCTTGATCGCCACGAGCGCGTTGCCGCCGCGGAGCAGCGCGTAGACCGTGCCATCCTTCGCCACGCAGGTCGCGCGCACGTCGCCCATCGGGGCCTTGAGCGCGTCGTCGCCGTCCTTCGGCAGGCCGCGTTTGCCGTTGCCGGCGAGGGTCGTGACCACGCGGGTCTTCAGGTCGATGCGGCGCACGCGATGGTTGCCGATGTCAGCGATGGTCATGAACGCGCCGTCGGGGCTGAGCGTGCCGCACATCGTGATGTTGAACTGCGCCTGCTCGGCGGGACCACCGTCGCCGCCGAAACCGGCCTTACCCGTGCCGGCGAAGAGCGTCGCGACATGCGTCTTCGGATCGAGGCGCACGATGCGGTGCTGGAAACTGTCGGCGAGGTAGATGGCGCCATCCGGGGCGATCGAGATGTCATGCATGCCGTCGTAGACGGCCGGCGAAAGGTCGAGAAGCTTGGCGGGGGCCGGAAGCTTCGGCGACTTGCCCATGCTGTTCCACTTCACGCCGGAGACGTAGTCGATCTTGCCGCCGTGCCATTTGAAGACGCGGTTGGCGGGTTGGAACTCGACGCCGTAAGCGTCGCCCTGGGCGTCGAAGGCGATGCTGAAGGGCTCGTGCAGGTCTTCGGCGCCGGGGACTTTGACGACTTCGATGGCGGCGAACGCCGAGGCGGCGCAGGCGAGCAGGGGTAGCAGGCGGGTGAGCATACCTTCTGGCTTAGGGACCATGCGGGCGGGTTTCAAGCGTGGGAGAGAGGGCCACGCGTACGCCGTGGTATGATGGTGCCTCAAGGGGCAGGACCGGCCAGGATCCGATGATTGTCGGTGTCCGCCACGTAAAGCCGACCATCAGGTCCGATGCGCGCACCGTGCGGGCGGTTGAGCTGCGTGCCGGCCCAGTCGGCGCCGACCGCGGCGCCTTTTGAGCCGTTGCCGACGATGGTCCGGATGCTGCGGTCCACGGGGTCGTAGCGGCGGAGGCAATGATTCTCGGTGTCGACGATGAGGACGCCGCCTTTCGCATCCATCGCCGCGTATTTCGGGAAGTTCAGCCGGGCCTCGGCGGCGGGGCCGTCCGTCGCCGGTCCGGGTTTGCCCGAGCGGTTGACGACCACCGTCACTTTCCCGTCCTTGATCGCGACGAGCGAATGACCGCCGAGCACGCTGCCGAGCAAGGCGTAGAGCGTGCCGTCTTGGGCCAAGCATGCGGTACGGACGTAGCCTAGCGGCGTCGCGAGCGCATCGGCTCCTTCGCGCGGGAACGCTTTCTCTCCGTTGCCGGCGAGGGTCGTCACCGTCCGGGTGGATAGGTCGATGCGGCGCACGCGGTGATTTCCCAGGTCGGCGACGATCAGGAATTTTCCGGTCGGGTCGACGACCACGCTGGCAGGTATGTCGAACCGGGCACGCTCCGCTGGCCTGCCGTCGCCGGAGAATCCGGCCCTGCCGGTGCCTGCGAAGAGCGTCGCGACATGCGTCTTCGGGTCGAGGCGCACGATGCGGTGCTGAAGGCTGTCCGCAACGTAGATGGAGCCGTCCGGGCCGATGGCGATGTCATGGATGCCGTCGTAGACGGCCGGGGAGAGATCAAGGGACTTTGCCGGCGCCGGCGGTTCCATGTTCTTGGGCGCGCTGTTCCAGCGTACGCCGGAGATGAAGCTGACCTTGCCGTCGCGAAGCCGGAAGAGCCGGTTGCCCGCGAACGACTCCGCGAGGTATGCATCGCCTTGGGCGTCGAAGGCGAGGTTGTTCGGGTCGCCCATTCCCTCGATTCCTGGGGCCTTGATCACCTCGATGGCGGCGAACGCGGAGGCGGCGCAGGCGAGCAGGGGGAGCAGGCGGGAGAGCATGCCTTCGAAGATAGGCGTGGGTCGGCGTTGTTCAAGACCTCGGCGGGGAAATGGTTCGACCTCGGCCGGACGGCCCGCACCTTGGCGTCTCCCGTGAGCGCGCCGCTTCCTCTGATCGTCCGCGAACTGGGCGGCGCCGGTGCGCCGCTCGTGGTCCTGCATGGCCTGCTGGGTTCGTCGCGCAACTGGCAGTCCGCCGGCATGGCGCTCGCCGAGCGCGGCCACCGCGTGCTCGCGCCGGACCTGCGTAACCATGGCTCTTCGCCGTGGGGCGACGATTGTTCCTACGCCGCGCTGGCCGCCGACGTCGTCGCGCTGCTCGACCGCCTCGCCCTCGGCCCCGTGCATCTCGTCGGCCACAGCATGGGCGGCAAGGCCGCGATGCGTCTCGTCATGGACCGGCCTGACCTCGTCGCGCGGCTCACCATCGTGGACATCGCTCCTCGCGCCTATTCGGACCGCGTGCGCGTCGAGTTCGCCGCCATGAACGCCCTCGACCTAGCGTCGGTGAAATCGCGCAAGGATGCCGACGAGAAGCTTGCAGCCCAGGTTCCCGAGTGGGGTATGCGCCAGTTCATCCTCACCAACCTCGGTCAGGATGCCGATGGCCTTTGGGTCTGGGCCGTCAATCGCGAGGCCCTCACGAACTCGCTGCCCGAGATCCTCGGTGATCCGCTCGCCGCCGGAGAAATCTGGGACGGCCCGACACGCTTCCTGCGCGGCGGAAAGTCTAACTACATCCGTGACGAAGACCTCGCGGACATCCGCGCGCATTTCCCGCGGGCGGACGTCATCACGCTCCCGGACAGCGGTCACAACCCGCACTTCGAAGCGCGGGCCGGTTTTGTCGAAGCGACGCTCGCTTAGGCCGCCGACTTCGCCCGGCGGCGGCGCAGTATCAGGAAGCCGAACGCCAAGGCCGCCGCGACGATGAGCATCGTGCCGCCGCAGAGCAGTAGCATCCGTCGGCCGAGATGACCCGTCGGCTCATGGGCCTGGATCAGCGGGGATTCGTCGCCCGCGACCATCATCACCCAGCGGGCCTTCGTGCCCGGCTTGGTCTCGTCGACCAGCCAGAGCAGCACCGTGTGAGGGCTCTCGTCGGGTAGACGGAGGAGGAAGTTGCGCGGCTCGGGCGTCCAGCGCCACTCCGCGCTCTCCAGCTTGTAAGACTTCGCCAGTTCTTCGGCCGTGTGCTGGAACGGTGAGTCCAGGTCGAGTTTCGTGGCCGACGAGAAATCCGGCTCACCCGTTGCCTCCTTGAGCGCGAAACTATCCTTGCCGGTCGACACCATGTAGAGCCCCTCGACGGCCTTCGCGAGCTCCGCGCGTTCGCGGATGTTGTAATTGCCTTCCAAGTCGGCGGTCACCTTGAGCGAGCAGGTGCCATCGGCGTGCAGGGTCAGGCGGCTGAGGAGCACCTCGCCGTTATGGGCCGAGACGAACAAGGGGAGCACGAGGGCTCCCCAAGTCAGGACCAGTTGGCGCAGCGCGCGGATCACTGGCGGTTCCAGCGCAGCACGCGACCGAACTGGTTCCACTCGGTCTCGAGGATGTTGCCGTCGTTATCGAAGGTGATGCCGTGGGGCGAGGTCACGACGCCTTCGCGCCAGTCGGCCGGCTTGACGCGAGGGGTGTTGGTCTGGCCCTTGGTGTCGTTGGCGCCGAGTTCGGCGACCATCTTGCCTTCCTTGTTCCAGACGGAGACGCGGCCGGCGATCTCGGCGACG
>Ga0209033_1001127_pt1 | contig 15449 bp, 10 predicted proteins | sample LauGreFa1BDMLBDN_2_FD_188218 | JGI IMG/M metagenome (GOLD analysis project Ga0209033, IMG submission 188218) | Freshwater lake microbial communities from Lake Michigan, USA - Fa13.BD.MLB.DN (SPAdes) (version 2) | ecosystem: Environmental > Aquatic > Freshwater > Lake | place: Lake Michigan, USA...
GGGACTTACGGGAACCACGGGGCCTACTGGAAATACAGGAGTAACGGGGACCACGGGAACAACAGGACCCACTGGACAGACGGGACCTACGGGACCTACTGGACTTACTGGATTCGCAGGGCCCACAGGATTTACGGGACTTACTGGACCCACAGGACCCACGGGTTGGACGGGACCCACGGGATTTACGGGACTCACAGGACTAACCGGACACACGGGAGTAACAGGGGGCACGGGTGTAACCGGACACACTGGGCCTACGGGACTTACTGGTCATACGGGTTGGACGGGACCTACGGGTTGGACGGGATTTACGGGTGTCACCTCAATAGTGACGGGACCCACGGGACTCACTGGTCATACGGGTTGGACGGGACATACGGGTTGGACGGGACCCACAGGGCCCACAGGACATACGGGACACACGGGACTTACAGGACATACGGGTCACACGGGTTGGACGGGACCTACGGGACCTACGGGTGTAACCGGACCCACGGGAACAACCGGACCCACGGGAAATGTCGTGATGACTCAATATACTGGAAGCCTGTCCTTTTCAAGCGTGACGTCCAACGTTCTATCGACTTCAAACCTGTCACAGGCAAATGTGCTCAATACGAAAACGATTCTTATTCAGGGAGTGAACTGCACTGCAAATGCTTCAACTGTAGCGGGAGTTGTTGCACTCTATCCATTTCAGGGCGCGACATACTGGAACATCAGCATGACTATTCTCCCATCCGCCACGGGAACTGGTCCGACGTACACCATATATTATTACGGTGTCTCCTAAAGTATAATGTATGTATCGTATTCGCCGCGGCTGTCTACGGATTGCAGTCCACCCGTTCGCTATATTCCGGGAGCAACAGCGGGTGTTACGGGATCGACTGGATTGACGGGAATCAATGGAGAGACGGGAGCAACAGGGTCGGTCGGCCTTCAAGGATTGCCCTCGACAACCGGAGCAACTGGAGTCACCGGACCCACGGGACGCACCGGAGCAACCGGACTCATGGGACGCACTGGAGCAACCGGACCCACTGGATCGGATGGGGGTGTTGGATCGCGGGGCAGAACGGGTGCCGCAGGTGCTACCGGACTCACTACGCAAACAGGCGCGACTGGACCCATGGGCGCGACTGGACCCATGGGCGCGACCGGGTCTACCGGTTCAATCGACAATACGGGAGCAAGTGGTCCTAGAGGAGATACTGGCAGTACAGGTCCAACGGGGAGCACGGGTCCCAGAGGTCTCACAGGCCTTCGTGGATTCACAGGATCAAGCGGGGTGACGGGGACAACGGGCGTTGCTCCAACCGGTCGTGCTGGTCCAACCGGTCATCAAGGGTTACGCGGGACTCTTGCAGGTGCAACGGGAATCACAGGGTATACAGGGGCAATAGGACCCACTGGACATGCTGGGGTGACTGGACCTGTAGGACATACTGGAGCAGTTGCCGGTCCAACTGGAGGGGTTACGGGTCCAGCCGGTGTTGCTCAGACAGGACCCACTGGGCATACGGGTCTGGCTGGACACACAGGACTGACCGGACGTACGGGACCCACAGGACACATGGGGCTGACCGGACCAACAAGCGTCACAGGATGTACTGGAGGAACAGGATCTACAGGTTTCACGGGTTTGATCGGACTCACAGGACTCACGGGGTGGACTGGACCCACTGGACCTGTGGGACTCACGGGGTGGACTGGACCCACTGGGCATACGGGTCTGACTGGACCCGCTGGACTCACAGGAGTCATGGGACCCACAGGACCTACTGGGTTGACTGGACTCACAGGACACACGGGTGCCGCGGGATCCACAGGAGCTGGACCCACTGGACCCATCGGACCTACGGGGCTTAGCGGGGTCGTCGGTCCAACTGGAGCTACCGGTCCAACTGGTCTTTCTTTGACAGGGCCTACGGGACGCACGGGTACTACCGGACCCACTGGAGCTACCGGTCCAACCGGTCTTGCGTTGACAGGACACACAGGCTTGACGGGACACACAGGCCCCACAGGAGGACACACGGGACGTACAGGACACACAGGACCCACTGGAGCTACCGGCCCAACTGGACGTACATTTACAGGACACACAGGCTTGACGGGACACACAGGACCCACAGGAGGACACACGGGACGTACTGGACATACTGGACACACGGGGGCCACAGGACCCACGGGATTCACAGGGCATACGGGACGTACAGGACACACTGGACCTACGGGGACCTTTACGGGACACACGGGGACCACTGGGCCTACGGGAGTTGGACTCACCGGACCTACGGGCACCACCGGATGTACGGGACCCACAGGTTGGACGGGACCCACGGGACCCGCAGGTATAACTGGAACGAACGGGTCGAGTATCTACATGGGAACTGGGTCTGCATCTATAGTCTCTGAGGGCGGTGTTGTGGCATCTGGGGGCACGATTTCAACGTCAGGGGGATATACATACCATACATTCACGACAAACGGTACCTTTACGCTATCATCAAACCCTAACAGTACGCCAATCAATGTGCTCGTGGTTGGGGGCGGTGGAGGTGGAGGTAGCTACGGAGCTGGAGGTGGAGGTGGGCGCGTTGCACTTGTTCAATTTACCAGCTTGTCTGCTGCATCGTATGCTATTGGAGTTGGAGCTGGAGGTGCAGGGGGGACAAGCAGTAACAGTGGATCCAGCGGTTCAAACTCAACATTTAGCAACATAATAACAGCGTATGGAGGTGGTGGAGGTGGTGGTAACACAATTCAAGGAGTCGCCGGTGGATCTGGTGGAGGTGGAGGCATCGGTCAGTCCGGAGGAAGTGCAACTTCGGCTCTGATTACATCCGGCACGACCGTGGAAAATAGAGGAAACTCTGGCGGTTCGGGTGCGAGTACTGGGCGTGGAGGTGGTGGAGGAGCCGGTGGGTCTGGAAGCAATGGAAGTGGAACCACCGGTGGATCTGGTGGCAGTGGTTATCTGTATTTATCCACGTACTATGGTGCAGGCGGAGGAGGATATGGTTCTGTCAGCGGAGGTGCAGGTGGCACCGGCAACGGCGGCGGAACCGGTAGCAGCGGAACCGGAGGCGGCGGCACTACGTCCGCGGGCAGTGGCATCGGCTTTGGCATGGGAGGCGGCGGCGGATTTATAGCCGACACAGAAAGCGGCATCATCATATCTAGCAGTGCCGCCGGAGGCACTGCAGGTATCGTGATTGTTTCTTTTCTAGCCTCGTCGTCGTCATCAACATTCACACCCACTCTTGCAAAATACCTGTGGGTCAATGGCATTCAGCCATCTTCGAGTTATCGCTTCACTAGTTTATATGTCTCTGGAAGCGAGCCAGCCTGGACCCTCAATACATCCTCGTCTTTGAGTGCATCAGGCACAGTGATTTTTCATTATGGATATATCCTTCCTAACGTTGTTACGACTGGTGGTACGATCACATATACATCCGGCCGTATCTTCCACACGTTCACCGGGAATGGAACATTTACGATTGAACGAGGTTCGCCGGCAGTTGAAATCATGGCGATTGGCGGTGGAGGTGGTGGTGGTGTTGGACAAAACAATATGTTTGGGCAAGCGGGCGGAGGTGGTGGTGGAGCGGGCAATATGATTGTGGCGACAGGCACATTGAGTGCAGGAGCGTATGCGATTGGCGTAGGAAACGGAGGAGCAGGCGGAGAGTACATTACGACCATGGGTCAAAACGGAGGTTCAAGCACATTTGGTTCAAACTTGACTGCGTTGGGTGGAGGCGCTGGCGGAACATACACCGTTGGCATTGCGCTAAACGGCGGGTGCGGTGGTGGTGGGTGCAGTGACTATTCTGGAACTTTTAGCACCTCGGACGGTGGCACGGGTGTAACTGGGACAGTCACCAGTCCCTTGACAGCCACCTCAAACTTGGCAACCAACGGAGGTAACGCAGTAGAGGACGCTGTGGGAGGAGCGGGTGGTGGTGGCACGAGTGCGCCGGGCGACAGTCAGCCTGGTGGAGAGTCAGCAGGAAAGAACGGAGGTGCAGGAACTCTGTACTACGGAACGTACTATGGTGGTGGCGGTGGCGGATCAGAGGTCGATTACTATGGACCACCGAATACCGCTGGTGCAGGTGGTGTGGGTGGAGGTGGTGCAGGTGAAAGCGTGACACTTGCTACACTCCCCACTGCAGGCACGCCAAACACGGGCGGTGGCGGAGGTGCGTCTGCTACTTCATCGGGTATGGCGGGTGGTTCGGGCATTGTGATTGTTTCGTATGTCTACACTGGATAATACCATAGCAAGTATAAATGGACTACTATCTGACATTGGAGCACTGGAATGCTCTTGTCCGTCGCATGAAAGATGAGGAGCGGGAGTTCGATGTGACCGCTTACAAAACTGAACAACTTGCAAAGGATATCCTGCGAGTTATTCGGAGTACCCGTTTTCGTCAGACATCCTTGTTCAAGGAACATCGTGGAGAAGAATACGAGAACTTCGTAGAGAAGCTACAGAGTACCTACAATCCCGATGCAGTCTCGCGTGCGCTCAAGAACGAAGAGTTCTGGGATGTCTGTTTTTCTCTTCGCGTAGTGTAATGTTGGTCGACCGCAAAGCGCTCGGCAGACTTGCTGAACACGGTCATTTCTTGATGGGAGCCGTATTTACATGGTTCTGCTATTTACTGACACATCCCATTGATCCACTCTACCTACTTAGCGGTGTTGTGTGCATGCCAATGTGGTTGTATTGGTCTCATCGCGCTCTCCATCTGATTCCGCTGGGTTCGTGGTCGCTGTTGCCGGTATTCCACATTTGGGGACACCATGGAAACCCGAAACCCATTCAAGATCGAACCCTCGAGTTGCTTGCAGAAACGGTATGGGAGGTGTTTTTCTGGATTGTGGTTCCCATTTGGATTCAGCGTGCGACCGGATTCCACTTTATGCCTGTAAGCATTGTTTTGCTGGGCGCTCTTATGTGGATCTCGATTCACATTGTCAACTACTCGATAATCGGAACCGAAACACACTCGCGCCACCATCGTGATGTGCGGATAAACTATGGTCCCGACATTCTTGATCACATGTTCGGGACAAACTACGACCACACACACGAGGATACGACCTACTACGTTTTCAATGCAATGTGGTCTGCGATCGTCGTGTTATATCTGAAACATTATGTTCAGTATGCAGAGTAATGGAAGCGTGGGCGGTGGAACATTGGGAATGGACTGTTCATAAGCTCATTTTTTGGGAAAAGGACGACGCACAGAAGGGGCGAATCATCCGTATCATCCACTATTTTATGGGATATGCGCTGATCTTTTTGGTCGCCTTTTCTCATCTGATCTACCCTGCATTTTGGCTACAGACTGTGACTCTGTTTTTGGTAACCTCCGTATGGCTCCAACACATTACATGCAACGGATGTGTCAGTTCAAAGGTTGAGCAAAAATTGATTGGAGACAGCACCAGTTTCATCGATCCAGTCCTTCAACTCTTCAAGCTGCAACCCAGTCAAGAACTAACCATTTTTACACTCATTGTTATCAGTACCATGTCAACGAACATTCTGTGGCTGGAGTGGATTGGGCGTGTTCATCACAAACTCCGTCCGGTGGTCTCAGACTTACAAGTCTCTGTACTTGAGAAACTGCGTGTATAAGATCAAAACGGAATAGTCTACACACAAGAGTAAGAGGTAATAAACATGGGTGATACTATTGTCGGCGTCCAGTTCGGCATCGCCAATCCTGAGAATCTTTTGAAGCGTTCTGTTGTTGAAGTCACCACCGATAAGACCTATCAGAATAATCAGCCTATTGCAAATGGAGTGTTTGACGCCCGATTTGGTGTCATTGAGAACGGCAAGGTCTGTCCAACCTGCAAGCAGACGAACCAGTACTGCCCTGGACACTTTGGTCACATCCGACTGGCACGCCCGGTCTACCTCTATCAGTTCTTTGATATGATTGAGAAGCTGGCAAATGTGATTTGCCTGGGATGTTCAAAGGTTCTTGCCGAGGATGCGAAGCTAGAGGAGTTGAAGTCGACGGGGCTGTCGCGGTTCAAGGAGGTTCGGGACCTACGCCCCACACCAAAGAAGGACGAGCCGTTTGAGTGTCGTCATTGCCAGACACCGGTCTTTAAGAAGATTACAAAGGTTATCGGCAAGGCAGCAACCTTGGAGGGTCAGCTTCTCGGTGATGACGTGCTCCCCACGGCGATTCAGCCCGAGATGATCCTGCGAGCCTTCCAGCGCATCACCGATGAGGATTGCCGTATGATCGGTCTGAATCCCAAGTTCGCTCGTCCCGAGTGGATGCTCTGTACGGTTCTTGCTGTTCCGCCCCTGACGGTCCGTCCATCGGTCGTGATGGATGACAACCAGCGTATGGAGGATGACCTGACCCACAAGCTCATCGATATCCTGCGCGCCAATGACAAGGTCCGCGAGAAGATTGACAAGGGCGAGTCGGCTGATGTGCTGGACAAGTATACGGCAAAGCTTCAGTACGACGTGGCGACCTATGTGGACAATGACATCAAGGGTCTGGAACCGTCCGCCCAGCGTTCGGGTCGTCCCCTGCGCACTCTGAAGTCCCGCTTTGGTGCCAAGACGGGACGTGTCCGTGGCAACCTGATGGGAAAGCGCGTGGACTTCTCAGCCCGTTCGGTCATCACGCCCGACGCCAATATCGAGTTGGATGAGCTCGGTGTCCCGGAGGAGATTGCCACCAATCTGACCTTCCCGGAGATCGTCAGTCCCTACAATCGCGAGCGTCTCCTGGGCTATGTCAAGAATGGTCCGGACAAGCACCCTGGCGCAAAGTCTGTCTACCTCAAGTCAGATGAGCGGACGGTCAGTCTTCGCTATGTGAACCCCGAGACCATCGACATCCGCGAGGGCGACGTGGTCCACCGCCACCTGATCAACGGCGACATTGTGCTATTCAATCGTCAGCCGTCCCTCCACAAGGCTTCGATGATGGCCCACCGCGTGGTCGTTCTGCCGTACTCGACCTTTCGTCTCAACGTGTCGGCTACTCGTCCCTACAATGCCGATTTTGATGGTGACGAGATGAACATGCACGTTCCCCAGAGCATCGCATCAGCTACAGAGCTCCGGTATATTGCAAGTGTCCTGCGCAACATCATCAGTCCCCGTACGAACAGCGCGATTATCCAGCTCTTCCAAGACACGATGACGGGGGCGTACCGTATTAGCCAGCCTGACGTCACGGTTCCGGAGCCGATTGCGATGAATATCTTGGCGCGTATCCGTCTTCCCTTTGTTCGCAAGGGCGTGCCGTGGACGGGCGCTCAGCTCATCTCGGCTGCCTTTCCAATGATGAACTACAAGGGAAAGATCAATCTGAAGAACGGTGAGCTTGTCGAGGGAAATGTTCTGCAGAAGAGCTCGGTTGGTGGTCTGATCCACGTCATCTACACCGACTTTGGTCACGAGCGTGCGGGTCAGCTCATCAATGACATCCAGTCTATTGTGACCCAGTACAATCTGTATACTGGCTTCTCTGTGGGTACGTCAGACCTCATTGCAAATCAGACCACGCGCGACTTTGTTGCCGAGCAGCTCAAGACCGGACGTGACAAGGTAGGAAAGATCCTGTCAGATGTACATGCTGGACAATACGCGAACTTGATGGGTCTTTCGAATGGTGAACAGCTGGAGGATGACATCTCGTCAGCACTGAAGGATGTTGCGGCATCGATCAACAGCGAAGTGATCAAGTCGCTTGACAAGGCGAATCGGATTGTGCAGATGGTTGATTCAGGATCAAAGGGAGGTGAGCAGAACATCACGCAGATGGTGGCGCTCTTGGGACAGCAGCTCATCGAGGGCAAGCGAGTTCAGTACACCTTGCAGGATCGTACTCTGCCCCACTTTGCCCGCTACGACGATGGCGTGGAGTCTCGTGGCTTTGTTCAGCACTCCTTTGTGGATGGTCTGATGCCGGCTGAGTTCTTCTACCACGCCCAGGCAGGTCGTGAGGGTCTGATTGACACAGCCGTCAAGACCTCAGATACCGGCTACATTCAGCGTCGTCTGATGAAGACCATGGAGGACCAGCACGTCGAACACGACGGGACCGTGCGTAACGTGACAGGCTCGATCATCCAGTTTGTCTACGGAGAGGATGGCGTGGACACTGTTGCCGTGGAGTCTCAGTCGTGCGAGCTGGCACTGATGACCCTGGAGAACATCTACCGTGAGTATGCTCTCACCCCGGCGGACGTGAACCCGTTCCTGACGGACAGCGTCGAGGAGGTCGACGACTTGGTTGAGAGTATTGTTGCTGATCGCGAGGTGTTCGTCCACTCTGTCTTCCGCTACCGCAAGAATGACACTGTTCTGGCCCCGGTGAACCTGAAGCGTCTCATTACCAAGTACGCCAACCCGTATGCCACCAAGACAGACCTGACGCCGACAAACGTCGTGTCGGCCATCAACCGTCTGATCAAGGAGTTCCCGCACAGCAAGGTCTTCCACGCTCTGCTCCGGTACTACCTGGCTCCCAAGAAGTCGATCGTTGTTCATCGCTTCAGCCAGGCGCTGTTCGATGAGCTGATGCGCGACATCCGCTACCGCTACATCAAGAGCCAGACCCATGCCGGCGAGATGGTGGGAGCCCTGGCGGCGCAGTCGATTGGTGAGCCCACGACACAGCTGACCCTGAACACCTTCCACTCGGCAGGTACGGCCAAGGCAAACGCTACAGCGGGAGTGCCCCGTATCGAGGAGCTGTTGTCGGCATCGGCGAACCCGAAGAAGCCTGGCAACACGGTGTATCTGCTCCCCGAGATTTCGATGGACCAGCAGGCTACGATTGAGAAGATGAAGGAGATCCAGCGCACGACTCTGCGCGACATCACCAAGTCAGTGCGTATCTACTACGATCCGCCGTCGACGGGAACAGTTGTCGAGGAAGACCGGGAGATCTTGGCGCTCTACCAAGAGTTCTCGCTCAAGGACCCCCAGCGATGTGCATCTCCCTGGATCATGCGCCTTGAACTGAACGACGAGGAGCAGGCGGCTCGCAACATTACAGATCTCACTGCAGTGATCACGAAGCTCCGCTCGAACCTTGCCGTCAAGATCATTGACTGTATGCACTCAGATGAGTCGGCACACAAGATCATTCTGCGTCTGACATTCGACGGAGATGCGGTGAAGAACCCGACGACCCTCCGTTTCTGGGAAGACAAGATCCTCGACACGGTCTTGACGGGAGTGGGTGGCGTGGGCGGTGTTCACCTCCGCAAGGTCAAGAATGAGCTTATCTACGACGAGAAGGTTGCTGGGTATTCTCAGAAGGAGCAGTATGTCTTGGACGTAGACGGTGCAAACCTGTACGAACTGATGGCGTTCCCGGGAGTTGACAACACCCGCACGTTTTCGAACGACATTCACGAGATCAACGATGTCTTTGGCATTGAGGTTGCACGCCTGTCAATCTTTGAGGAGTGTTCAGAGGTCTTCGTGTCAGAGAAGGTGAACTATCACCACTTGTCTGTGCTGGTGGACTCGATGACGTTCTCTGGTCGCATTGTGGCGGTGAACCGTTTCGGTATGAACAAGAATGAGACGGGTGTTCTGGCTCGGTCCTCGTTTGAGGAAACCAGCAAGAACATGTTCAATGCGGCAATGGGCGCAGAGTATGACACGATGCGCGGTGTCTCTGCAAATATCATGTTTGGTCAGAAGCCTCCCTGTGGTACCGGGTTCGTGGACATCCTGGTCGATGAGTCCCGTCTTCCCGATGGTCACGACGAAGAGCCCGAGGACAAGACGTTAGAGGAGGCGAATCAGAAGTTAGCCTCCTTACCCGAGTCTGTGTGCCGGATGGAGGACATCCTGATGGATTTCTAAAATAACTTTCTGAGCCAACGCAAGCTACGACCACCCACCATGGGAGAAGCCATTGACGACGAAGGAGTGTTCAGAACAAGAGCATAAAAGGGATAGTACAGTGTCGCAAAAAAGAAGTCCAGGATCGCCCAACCGATCGACCCGTACTTTGCATACGACAGGCTAGCGGCACCAAAGTGCCAGAGGAAGGCAACAAAAACACTGACTATGATACCCACAACACCCCATCCACTCGCGAGTGTGTCGTTGACTTTCGCGGTCGCGTCTGCATCGGGCGGTGGCGCCGGCGGATTCGGAGGAGAGGAAGGCATCTTTAGTAAATAATAGGGAAACAAAGTAATGATCAACTTAACACATCCAGAACTTGCCGAGATTCAAACACCTTCTCTTCCGGGTGCAAGTGTTGAGGCATTGAACACAATCCGGAACCGGCTGTGTAACTCTGCTGGATCCGACTATACACTCCAACCGCAACAGAGGTTCCTGCGACGTGTCTTGTCCCCTGATTCTCCAACACAGAATCTGCTGATGGTCCACGGCACAGGTGTGGGAAAGACGTGCACGGGTATCCAGATTGCCGAGGAGTACATCATGCGACCCGAGTTTCAAGACAAGAAGGTCTTGGTTGTTGCATCCAGTGCAGTGCAGCAGAACTTTCGCACGCAGATTTTTGATATGAGCCGTGTGGATCTGGACAAGGTGAGTGGAACCCTGACCTCCAAACAGTGTACTGGGCGACGCTATCTCGACATGCTACTGCGCATCGAGTCTGAACCAAATCGGTGGGACGATCCGGATGTCCGATCCAAGTTGGAAACAACATCGGATCGCATCATCAAGGAGTTCTATGAGTTTCAAGCCTATATCTCGTTTGGTAACCGCCTGAATGAGAAGCTGGAGGGAACAGAAGCCGACATTGACCGCGACTGGGTCCACGAGAACTTTGATAACCGTCTGGTGATCATCGACGAAGCTCAAAACATCACGACGGAGGCAACGGGGGTTGCGCGTGGTTTGGAGAAGCTTGTCAAAATCGCGAATGGAATGGTCCTGGTCTTGCTGACGGCCACTCCAATGTACGATACATTCGAGGAGATTGTCTTTTTCATGAACCTGTTTCTTTGGAATGCACGAAAGCAAGACTTCGGTACATCCATAAAAACATCTGACCTTTTTACAGCCGAAGCTGACCTGAAGAAAGGTGAACCAGAAAAGAAGTTTCGAGAGTGGTGCCAAGAATACGTGTCATACGTCAAGGGAGAGAGCCCATTTACATTCCCATTCCGCCTACCGCCTCCGGTGATTGCCGACCCGAATGCCCTGATCATGGGATTCAACAACAATGAAATCCCGGATGATCACCGAATCAAATATCTGAGTTTAGTTGCCTCTCAGCCCGCTGGTAAACAGCTGGAGGTTCTCACTGCGAGTCGTGGGGGTGAGGATGAAACTGACGATGCCCGTCGAGCAGCCATGATGGTACCGACACTGTCTGTATTTCCAGGCAACAAGGAGTTCAAGGATGTATTTGAAGGCAAAGCAAATAAGCTAAAATATCGTAAAGACGTGGAACCGTTCCTGGCCCCCGAGAACCTGCCCGGATACTCCTCCAAGTTTGTCTCTGTTATCAAGTCGATCGACTCGTCCAGTGGGGTTTGCCTGGTGTACTCAAACTACGTGAAGCGGGGCGCTCAGCTTTTTGCTATTGCTCTTGAAGAGCATGGATATACTGCGTACGACAGATCAAAGAATCAGTTGGAAAAGTCGTCATACAAGGGTCCTGCGAAAGGAAAGTATGCCTTGATTTCATCCGAAGCATCCGAATACGAAATCAGTACAATGCTAGCAAAGATCAAAAGAAAAGACAATGCTACCGGTACCAATGTGAAGATCGTGATTACAAGCCCTCTTGCCGCAGAAGGAATCGACTTTCGCTTTATTCGTCAGGTCCATATCCTTGACCCCTGGTGGAATATGAGCCGTATTGAGCAAGTTATTGGTCGAGCTCTTCGCACGTGCTCTCACCAAGCCCTTCCTACCAAAGAACAGAACTGCACAGTCTATCTCCATGTGGTCCGACTTGGAGGCGATCGCGAAGCTTTTGATGAATACACCTACCGAACAAAGGTTGAGACAAAGGGTATCCGCATTGCCAAGGTTCGCAAGGTGATGGCCGAATCTGCAATGGACTGTCCGGTTCAAGTCGCCCTGCCTGCCGATTGGCGCGAACTAGAGGTTCCTCAAACTCGAGATGAAGGTAGTGAAGGTCTCAACCTCCGACTGAAGACGATGATGGCTCCAGCATTTGATGAGGCGCCCGACGTAGAGCAATGCAAAGTGACCCCTTCAGTCCCCGATCCTGACCACGTGCGCCCCCTGTCTTCGTATCTGGACTCACGCGACGAGATCTTGACCAAGGTCGGTAAGCTGTTTGTGGACAAGTCAATCTGGGACCGCGAACAACTGTTTTCAGCGATGCGCCCCTTTAGTCGGGATGTTGTTGTCTACACCTTGCAACAAGCGATCTCAACTGCTTTTCGATTCGTGGATGCATTTGGACGGCAGAGTCTACTCGAGTCAAAAGGCGATCTCTATGCACTGGCGCCGATTGGAACATCTAACAGTACACTTGTTGAGCGCACAACCAAACCAATCAAACCAGATGATCTTGAACTTCCCGAAGCACCCGTCGAAGAGGCGGGTCCACCTCCCGATGTTTCAGTCGATCTGCTCAACACCAAGCGTGAAGCCTACAAATGGGTTAAAGGCGTGCGGGAGCGATTTTCAGATGAGGTGCTCAATGGCTACATCTTTGACCACGACTTCAGCCCTGCCGAGAAGTCGGTCTTCTTAGCAACACGCCCTGATCTGCCATTTGCCGATCGCTTGTATGTCCCCGATTCCGACATTGTGGTTACGGGAGCTGATCTTGATCTGGTAGGTGAAGAGCTGACCAAATATCAAGCCTGGCGTGACGCATTGATCGATCGGTTTGTTGCCGACAAGGGCAGTCTCTTTGCTTCGGTGGCAAAGGGTGGAATCCTGACACTGTCGCCGTCCACGTCAGCCGAGGGTGTTTTGACGCGATCCCTTGCTGCAAAGACCTTTATGCCAATTGTTTGTGGAACAGGTAGCAACAATATGGAACATATGAAATCTGTCGCAAAGTTCATTGACAATACGGGTGCTGGATATTCCGCACAGCTAAAGGGACAAGGTAATGTATGCCAATATGTCGAGCTGTTAGCCCGAGAAGAGCATAACATCAAGTGGTATACTCCCGAAGAACTGAAGGTGTTGGAGTCATTGTCCGGAGAACTCAAGAACAAGGTGAAAAAAGGACTGAAAGCGTAGTGTATAAAATGAAATCCTCTTCTTCAAGACACAAGAAGGCATATGGACGCTCGTGATTCACTCGCTTTGAGCCCCCTCTACGAACGTCGCGAGCTCACTCGGAATGTTCATGTCGATGCCCGATTCCTCCAACGGAATATTCATGCCAGTCTTATTGCTCAACTTCGTCACAAGTATGAGGGAATCTGCCTCCCGGAGGGATATGTACAGCCTCGAAGCATCACCATTGCAGAACACTCCTTTGGTCGCACAAACATCTTGAAGGGCGGTCTCGACTACTCGGTCCGATTCCAGGCTGATTTGTGTCTTCCGCACGCGGGTCAGGTGTTCAGGGCTCCTGTGACACTGAAGAGCAAGATCGGTCTGCACGCAGAGACCTCACCGATCAAGATCCTCTTGCCCCGTGACTTGCACATCGGCAATGCCGACTTTGATGGCGCCGAGGTTGGTCAAGATATTGAGTTCGATGTCGTGGGTACTCGCTTCCAGCAGGGAGATGAGTCTATCGTGGTCCTGGGGAAGCTCCGCCAAGTCGTGAAGCCGGCGCTCCAAGAGGAGGTGGTGGATCCGGAGAAGTCCGATGTGATCGCCGCCCCCGTTGGAGAACCCGATTCAGAGAAGCGCACCGTAACGGTTGATGTTGCAAAGACAAAGGCACCCGGTGAGTCGCGTAGGAAGAAGCTAGTGCGAACTGCTGTGATAGAACCAAATGAACCGAAGCCGCAAGGAAGCGCTGAAGGAAAGTCTGGATCGTCTTGATGCGCACGAGCATGCCCAGATCTTCGGTATTATCAAGAAATACACGGAAAGCTTTACAAAGACGCAGAATGGCGTACTTGTTTCCTCTGACGTGCTCTCAAATGAGTGTATGATTGAGATGGAAAAGATGGTTGCTTTTTATTTGGATCAGCACAAGCGGATGGAAGCTGACGATGTAGAAAGAAAAACATACGAGAGAAAGTAAAATGCCGACAGAGTCAGACTTAACCAAGAACATCCCGAATGAGTCGATCAGTCAGTTCTATTGGGTTCTTTTTATTGGCGTGTCGATCCTCGCGGGGATTGTAGTTGCACTGGATCTATACCTGATGACAGTCAATGTAAATGCCGGACTGGCGATGTTGATTCGTTCGGTGCCCGTGCTCTTGATTGCAATGACAAATATGTTGTTTATGCACGTGCTCTCTGCCCGAGCACTGAAGTAAAATGGACGCTTTTCATTCACAGATATAGATAAGGCAGTATGGATACCCTTCTTCCCTCAACGGCAATGGCGTCACTGAAGGAGTTCGCAACAATCGTGAAGGAAGACAAGCACGCAGAACTCGAATGCAAGCTACTCAGCAATCAAATCAACACAAAGGACGTTGCAGACCGCATTATCAAGACCATTCAGATGCACGCGCGTGGATCTCCGATTGATTCTCACCACGCCACCTTCTCCTATTCCGACGGGCTTCGAGTTGTAGTCATTGGAGCTGAAAACATCCACAAGGTCTGCACAACAGGAAGTTTCAGAGGCGTCCCGCTTGACGTCGAACGCAAGCGACGTTACTTTGAGGTCGTGACGGCGGTCAAGGACAAGAACGACACGATTGATGTCCCCGACGCCGGTGTCCGCATCACCCTTCGCCACGAGGAGCATCTTCGCAAGGACTTCTCGGGTGCGCCGATGGATTCTGCAAGTTTCGTCCGCATCCTTCACCGCAAGTCTTGGACCAGTATCGACGGAATCGTTCGCTTTGACTTCTCGCTCACCAAGACCAAGACCAAGCAGACCAAGACCTTTGTAGAGGTCCTGAAGCAGAACCCGACGTATGAGCTGGAGCTGGAGGTGGTCGACACCAAGAAGAGTGCCGAGGAGATTGTTGCCTCCATCGTCCGCCATATCTCGCCGATCATTGCCGCCTTCCAGGGATCGCAGTTCGTATTGACGGCATCGGATATGCAGCGCTACCTGTCCGAGTTCGAGACAACGGGAACGCCATTTCTAAACCCCGTCACCCTCGAGCGTCGCCACCTGGTTGCAGATCGCCCCGCCAACATCTTGAAGGGATATACCGTGACAAACAAGGCGGATGGTGAGCGCTGCTTTCTGATTGTGATGCGCGATCGCCGTCTTCTGCGGATTACCCCTAGCTCGGTGGTCACGTGGACGGGATTGACCGCAAACAAGGAGGTTCACGTGGGCGATATC
>Ga0209033_1001128_pt1 | contig 15449 bp, 31 predicted proteins | sample LauGreFa1BDMLBDN_2_FD_188218 | JGI IMG/M metagenome (GOLD analysis project Ga0209033, IMG submission 188218) | Freshwater lake microbial communities from Lake Michigan, USA - Fa13.BD.MLB.DN (SPAdes) (version 2) | ecosystem: Environmental > Aquatic > Freshwater > Lake | place: Lake Michigan, USA...
ACCCGGTGCTGAGTCATACGCAGTATTTAACCGCGCCTTGAGTTCCAAGACAAACAACTCACCCCAACGGGTCATAAACGCAGCCAATTCAGGTTCCATATTTTACTTACGCAGGTTCAACTCCTAATTGAGACATCACCCAATTTACTACATACTCATCACTATCTCCCCACTGAGCATACGCTTCACTATCCATATACAAATTATATGAGATTGTTGTATCTACGGAGTTGGTTATTTCTGCGACAATTCTTGCGGAATTATCTAAATTAACATTCACCTGAAGGATATTCATAGTGTAAAGTGTTTTTGTAATCGGTTGAATATTTTGACTTATCATAATTTTTAATTTTAATTCTAATTTTTATAGTGTGTAGTTTGCGAACTGAGTAACATAAACTACGCTGTTAATAACATCAACATACCATATATCTTGACCATTGTGAGTTAGGTTTGCTCTACCCCCTGCGTTGTAATAAATGTTAGGTGTTCCTCCACCTTCTAAAGTTGCTGTAACCCCTGTTAAATTATAGGTTCCGCCGTTCTCAAATAATATTCTATATTTACCACCATTTCGTAGTTCAATAAGGTTCATAGTTGAACTTTGGTTTAATATAAACTTTTGAGTTGATGCGATGTTAAAATTACAACTAAAACTACCCGAACTAACTGATGTTATGTAGGGGGTGTCCGTAACATTACCTGTTGTGTCTAAACCAGCAACTGCGGTCGCTCCTGTATATTTGGTATTAACATTATACCCTATCGCAACCGCATCATTCAAATCCGCAACTGATGCTTGACCCATAGCAATAGACCTATTACCCGTTGCTGTTGAACCATAACCAATAGCGATGGATGCTTGACCTTGAGATACAGAACTCCTACCAATCGCAATATCACTACCTCCTGTCGCTTGACCTCCCCCAAGACCTACCGAATAAGCGCCGAGACCTTGAGAGTTATACCCGAATGCTGATGAGTATTGAGCAACACGGGAGTAGGAACCTACTGCGGTTCCGTATACACGGATATTATCAAATACCTCGGCTCTATAACCATATGCGGTTGAGTAGTCAGCGTTTGCTTCACTATCATCACCGATAGCAACAGAACTCTGACCTGTTGATGTAGCGGGGGTAGTTGATAAAAAGGATGCGGACTTGATACTATCAGCCCCCGTTCCGTTAGTTAGTCCTAAAGTATTTTTGACTTGGACTTTATTAGTGGTTGTTTCACTTGAATTATTTTTTACCAAGAAGTCATCCAGCGATGTGGAGGTGGTTACTGGTAGTGCTGATATTTTTACATTAGCCATATTAGTTTTTTTTAATATTGATATTCAATTAGGTCTCCGTTTTCTGCTTCCATAACATCACCCGTTTCATATAAAATATAATAATTTACCGGTGAAGGTGTTGGAGTTAAAGTTGGCGTAGGTGTTGCCGTTTTAGTCGGTGTAACCGAAGGGGTATTAGTTGGAGTATTAGAAGGGGTATTAGTTGGGGTTTTAGTAGGTGTAGTTGTAGGGGTTGTAGTCGGTGAAGGTGATACTTCAGGACTTGGAGTTGGGGTGGTTGTAGGGGTAGTAGTTGGGGTTGTAGTTGGGGTAGTAGTTGGAGTGGTAGTTGGTGTTGTAGTCGGGGTTGTAGTAGGAGTTGTAGTTGTAGTAGGGGTAATTGTTGGAGTGATAGAAGGGGTAGGAGTATTTGTAGGGGTAATAGAAGGTGTAGGTGTGGGACTCACAGGCCAAGGGTCAAACGGAGCAATACATCTATCCAACGGCATATCAACCTGAAGTTGTAGTTCAAGATTCCAACCAACTAAAATATCATCATATGACTCACTAAACGGAGTTATATTAGTCGGTAATACCAAGTCATATCTCTCTTCATAGTCACCGGTAATTGGATTTACCGAATACTTAAACTGAGCAAGAATATCTTGAGCAATTTGAAGGGTTGAACTCCATAAATCTACCTCAATATCATAGTTGTTTGCGTTCATAATATCCAAAATAAGGACATTAAAACGGAAGGTTACGAAATTATCATCTTGCTGAACATTTTGAGGTATAACATACATCAACGGATATAGGGGTGCTTGCCACTCCGTAGTGTTGGGTTGTTTGTCTCTCTGTTGGGTTAGGTAGATAAGTTGTTTAATATCCCCTATACCAAAGGAGTTCAACTGCTTATGGTGGTATTCAAGGGTCTTTAAGTCCTCTACAATATTCTTAAAATTAACAAAGTTCATTATTTCAGTAGTTGTTTTTTGAGTTCTCTATCTTTCATTAGGTTCAAGTCCTTGATATAGGTTAGGAAATTGAGGACTTCAAGTAGGTTTTTTCTCGCCACATCTTGAACCTTGAGTATATCTTCACCAGATAGAAATATAAGTGTTCCATACCATCCCCAAAACCCCTCAAAAGTTTGTTTATTTTCCACTTCATTTGGTTCATCTTCAGGTGAAAATAAGAGCGGGTATTTTCCCGTAATATGTTGCTTAAATGAAAAAAAAAACGCTGTGCTCCCCTCAAGTATCTTATCGGTAGGGACTTAAATATGGTTGCTCTCTCCATTACTTTAGTCGCATCATAGGGGGTTAGGTTTCCCTCACTATCTACCTCTCGGTATAGGAGTGCCATAAGGTAGTTGAGTTCAGTTTGTTTTTTGGTTGTAGGTCGGTTAAAAAACTCCTCCAAATCTATAAACTCCCCGAAGGTTAGATTCTCCAAATCTATGAATTGGTATTTAATACCCCTAAACTCAAAGTTGTGGTAAAACTTATCACTAACATTTAAGAAATAATCCGCAAGGTAATTTGAGGTTTCATATACCCCGTCCCATCTTGCGTTCTTTACTTCCTCAATATCAAGACCTGTTGCCAGTGAGATTATCATTAGGGAAAAGTCCTTTTCCTCATACAAATCTTTTAACAACATTAGTCGGTTCCAAAACTCTATGGTTGGTTCCGTAATCTCATAATCTTTACCATCATACACTATGTAGTGTTTCTCCATACTATCAAATATAAGTTTGTTTGTTTTTTAATATATGTGATATACCCCTTTAGTTTTTCTTTCCTTCAGGGTGTTATACCCGATACAAAGGGACATAATAATATCATCGTGTGCTCCCTCAATCGCTCCGTAGGTAATCTTTCGGGTCTTTAATGAGTAGTCATAGGTGAAGGTCTTTAACTCACTATAGAGTTGGGGGTTGAGGTCTATGGTCGGGAGTTTAATAAGACCCTCATTAGTTGCGTAGATAAAATCCTCCACGATATTTTGTTTAGATGAGTTGGTGGTAACAAAGGGTTCTACCTTTTGATATTTTTGTTTTAATTGCTCATAAAGGACATCACCAATACTATTCACCTCCACTTGAGTTTGAGCGTCATATTCACGGAGTTTAGTTGCGATATGGTTTATTATTTCACCCCACGGCTTCTGTCTCTCCCGATAAAAATAAACAAGGTTCCCCAAGTCATCAAAAATAGTTAAAACCGAATAGTCATTTTGTCTTCCAAAATCTACCCCCGCCCAATATTTCCTTTTACTATCTCGGGGTTGGTATTGAGTCAATACACAATACCGGTCAATATCAACAAACACCTCACCCCCACTATCTATAAACTCCCCTAATATCTCTTGACGGAATATATCCTCAGGTAATGACCTCTTTGCTTCATTGAGTTCATCTTCACTAATAAAGGGGGTGTCATAGGAACTACCCTTGAGGAATAGGTATTGTCCTTGCTCATCATCAGTCCCCCGAACTGATAAAGAATATAGGTAGTTTTTACCTTTGGGGGTTGAGATGAATAATACCTTTTTACCCTTAACAAGAATTGTCGGTTTTAATACTTGGTTCCATACCTCATCTTTAAGGAACGCAGCCTCATCTACAATTAGGTAGTCAAGGGTAAAACCTCTTATTGAGTCAGGACGCTCCCCTGACTTAAAATAAATGATACTACCATTTACAAACTTGATAGTAAAGTTTGACTTGTGGGAGTTACTAACCAATCCCGTATCTGCGGTTGCTTTATCCAACGCATCAAATACCTTCTTTGCTTGAGAATAAACGGGACTGACCCACATCAAGGTTTGGTTGGGGGTTTCTATCGCCCACTTTAGAATAAGGTTTTGAGCAAGCATAGTTTTACCCCACTGACGCCCTGTTGTTAGAACAATATATTTTGCGTTTCCTTGCTCTATTGAGTCAATCTTGACCCTTTGGTCAGGGTGGGGGGTAAATCCTTTAACCTTGATGTTATTCTTCATCTCCAAACTTAAACTCTATGGTAGTTGAACTCTTCATATCAATCTTTTCAGGTTCATTAAGACCCATCAGTTTTGCGATTGCGTCCAAGGTCTGTCTTGCGTTAGTCAAGTCCCCGTTGCTCATCGCCTTCCCGTGAATGTCCCAATAAGATTGTAGGTGTTTATCTATGAGTTTATCCCTATCCATACGGAACCTTTCCTTGACCCCTTCCCAAACTCTTTTCCAATATTCAATCGCTTGGGATTGGGATATTTCCTGTTTCCCACACCACTCAATATATTCGGTAAAGGATAGGTGTTTAGTGAATATCATTTTGGAGGATTCTTTTAAGAATACCTCCACCTCTGCTTTATTCATTTTGGATAATTTATATCCGTTGTCTTTTCCTGACCCTTTAGGTCTTCCCGGTCCTGGTTTCTGTGGCATTATCTTTCTGCTTCATATCTTGCTTTCAGGGAGTTACGGACATTCACAAAACATTTACCACAACCGGGTTGTTTGTTAGTCCTAAAAACTCGGTTGTAAAGGTTGTATAACCACGCACTTTCCTCACCTGAATACTCGGGTTTATCCATCATTTGGTATGCCTTCTCCAACTCAGAAAAGGTATAATTGGGTTGGGTGTTTAATGACACCTCTTGTTGTTTGTTTTTACAAGTATTACACATATTAGTATCCTCTTTCTTTACCTTTAGTTTTTAGGTAGAATTGAATAGCACTGATATTCCCCTCATTTATTAAACGGAATAGTGCGTTCTCAACATAGTCAAGTTGTCTCTCCTCCACCTGTTTTATACCCTCAAGGAAAAAGATATTCTCCTTCCATTTATTGAGTGTCTCTTTAGAGGTTCCTGACCTCTCTAATGCTATACTTTCTACCCCCATTACTTGAGTTAGTAGGTTTAGGTATTCGGTTTGTTCTTTATTCAACATCTCTCAATAAGTTTTTTAATACCTCAACCAACTCATAACGGGGGGTTTCACTCTTTAATACTATAATATCGGTGTTGTTAGTCATTATGTTATTTATTTTAGTCCTTTTACTCTTTAAGAAGGTGTCAGTTTGACTATCTCCCCGTAGGTTGTGTCTTCTCCTTAAAGTGTCCTCCTCAGCCGTTAAAACAACTTTAACAAAGGGGTATTCTAAAGTGAATAAACTTTGGTTGAATAATCTATCACCCTCATAGATTACCACCCCTTCACACCAGTTTAGGAACTTGATAAAGTCGGGTTGAACCGACATACTCAATTTATCTGTCCCCTCAAATATAGACCCGTCAAATACCCCTATAAAATATAGGTTGGACTCTTTATTATACTCACCCCTAACCTGACCGAACTTAAACGGAGCGGTAGGGTAGTTGCTCTTGAACTCTCTAACAAGGGTGGTCTTTCCAGTTGCTGGTTCCCCCCCGATTGCTATAACTCTTTTAACCATTTTTTATCATATGTTTCTTTACGGAACTCCCATAGGGGTCTCCAATTTATACCTTCAGTTATGGTTGAACTCATTTTTTCAAGTTCTAATCGGTTCCGTTCTATGTAATATCCTACATATCTCTTTCCCAACCGGTGTTTTTTATACGCACATAGGGTGGTCTCTATATTCCAAATATTCTTATGTTCTATATTGAGGTCTTGTATCTTATCCTTGACCTCCAAGAATAACCCTTGTAGGTGGTTTAATTGAGTGGGGGTTAGTTTTTTATCCTTTCCGTGAGTATCATACTCATCTAACCCATACGCATATACTAACCCGTTTCTACAACTCTCCGCATCCTTGAGTTTAAGGGTGGTAGGTTCTAAAGGTAATCCCGTTAAAACATTCAACATCTCAAGGTAAATGAATTGAGTAAATCTACCGAAGGTGTAAAACTTTCCGGTGTTCTTCATTACATTATCATAGGTTAAATCGGGGGTTGGTTGAACTAAACTACGGAAATAGGTAGATTGACTACCCCCAACCATATCCCGATATGAGATAAATGCTTTGATGAATTGGTTGTTGGACTTTACCCTCAACCTATCGGTTTGGAATATTAGGTTATTTCGGTTCTTATCCCACCATCTCTCTAATCGGGGGACATCTACATTTTCATAATCGGGGAACTCATTATAGATATAATAGGTAGTCACCGGTGAATAGGTCATAGAATATAACCACGCAAGCCAATACCTCTGTTGAAGGTTCAACTCAAACCTATCACTGATGTATCTTAAAGCGTCATTAGCAGGGTCAATATCCCTTGCTATAGAACTTTCTTTATGGTAATTGAGGTAATCTATCAGTTCCATACATATAATTTATTAGGGGTCATTTCTGTTGGTTCTACATTACCAAGTGCTCTACGGAATATATCCCGTGTTGATGCTACAAAAGTTGCGTCCTGATATTTGAGTATCCACGCAGGTCTATTCGGGTTCCTAAATCCGTATAATTTACCCCCGTGAAGTAGTAGTCCTGCGAAGGAACAATTACCACCACTAACATATTCTAACATCTTTTCGGGGGTTCCGTTATTTAATACCAATATCCCGTCATTAAACTCAACCCCCATATCAATTACTCCGTTGAATACAAGGTGAGTTTCTCCGTGTTGGAGGGGTTGGTTGTTGGAGTGTATCTTAAAGTCCCCACTGGTAGAATATCTACTATGGAATATGAGTTGTGAGGTAATCGGGAAGTCAATAAACTCATATTCATCTTGGAAATACTTTTTGAGTTTGTATTGTTTCCGGTCTCGGTAGGTTAGTCCGTATGCGTGCTCACCCCTAATAACTGACTCCCGTATTAGTTTTTTAATGATATACCGGTGTTCATCAGTGGGGGTATTACTATAATATCCAATTATACTACACATCTTTTTTAATCTTCTCCATCATATCGGTTAGTTCCTGTAGGGCTTCCGCAGTTTGTTTATTCGCATCTTGTTGTAATTTAGCAAGGTGTTCAGGGTCTAATCTTTTCTGTTCCCGTTTAGTTTTAACCTTCTGTATCCGTTTAATCTCCTCCCCTAATGTCTCACATCTCCACATACTCTCAAGGGAATAATAAACTACAGAATATCTATATGAACCCTCATCTTCATATTCTATAGGACTAACCCCGTGAACAAGGTCTTGTCCGTTGAATATAACAAGGGTATTGTCTGAGCAGTCAAACGCCCTATCTAATTCAGGGACTACTAAATGACCTCCTTTAACCCCCTTTTTAAGAACAACCATATTACTCAATACCCCCTTAAAATTACCGGTGTCGGTATGATACTTCAACGCATTATTCTTATTTACAATCCCTGATGTAAAGGGGGTGTCCCCCATCTTCCAATCCATCATAACCTTATCCTCTACAACCTGTTTATGTTTCTCATAGGTTTCAGGGAAATAGGTTTGGTAATACCCGTGTATGTTTTCTATAAAGGAACTAATGATGGTGTGTTGTTTAGGGTATTTCTCCGCCATAGCGGTGATGGTGCAATAGTCCTGTCTAAAAGTAATACGGGGGGTGTAACCGAATAAGTTGGACTCTTGTTTAAGTCCGTTGGAGCGTCGGTGTGCTTGATACTTTTGGTTCTTTACCGCCCATCTCAACGCACTTGTATCATCTTTGAGATTGAGGTATAGTAATGCGGGTTGTCCATCAACCATAATAAGTGTATCCTCCGTTACAAACTCATTTACATCAGTCAATAACGCAGTCCGTTTCTTATAGTCATTTCTATCAATCTTCTTTAGTGTAAGTTCTAACTTTTTCATAGTATTTTTCTATCAGGTATAGGATTACTTCGGTGTTACTTTCTAACCCCTCATTTTCCATTATTCTCTCCATATCCTTTATCGCTGTCTCATATTGTTCCGCTGATAAAAACATAACAATCTGTTTAACTTTTGAGTTGATATAGGTATGAAGGTATTTGTGGTTTATATCCTCATCAAACTCGGGTTCCGCCTCATCATCATTTAACCATTTAGGAATATCAAGACCCCAATTATTTAGGTGGTCAAGGTTCCAATCCTGACTTATCAAGTCCCAATTCCAATCCCCGTAATTGAGGTTGTCTTTAACAATAAACTCATTTTCTTGTTCGGGGGTTAAATCCGTAACTTGAATATAAGGGACTTCCTCAATATTCAGTTCTTTAAGGGCTCTCAATCTCATATTACCCCCCAATATTACTTTATCAGAGTTTAATACTATGGGTCTTAAATACAGCATCTCAGGGAACCCTTGAATACTCCGTTTAAGTTTGTCTAATTGTTCCTTTTTAATTGTTCGGGGGTTATTAGGGTTAGGGGTAATATCCTTCACCTTTATCATTCCGTTATACATAGTTTTTTCCATCATTTCATTTCTCCATTTAAGTATTTTAGGTATAGGTATTCCCCCCTCATAATATCGGGAACTTGTATTTCTCTCCATCGGTGTCCTTTACCAATTCTACAGATATTGACCCTTGAGCATCCAACCATATCCGCTATGCGTTGGTGGACAATACTTTTTTTATGATGATAAAGGTATTTTATCATCTCAACCTGTTCATCTTTTAATTTCTGTTTTGCCATTTTTCAATAAGATTTTGTTTTGTTATGTTTATGTATCTACCTACGGAGTTTAGGGGTATAGTTGTTTTACGGGACACCGCAGTTAAACTCCCCAATTCCATCCACATCAAAAATAAATCCCTATCAAACCAGTTAAGATTTTCAAGTTGAGCATATACCCAATTTATATCGGGTAGTTCCTCAACATAATCTTCATCGGGGGTTCCTACAAAATATTCTATGTCTTGGATAGTTTCTTTTGAGGACACCTTTTTATACTGGTAGTAATAGGGACTTGTTTGGGAGAAATAGTTGTTTTTAACTGCTCTAACAAAGAAATAAAACTTTTCCTTGTCTTCCATAACCTTGAACTTGTTATTCTTTAAGAGTTGTTCTAAAACGCAATGAAGGAGGTCGGGGGACTCATTATTATCATTACAGATTTTATCCGTAATGCTCACGAGTTCCTTGTAATTTTTACTAATCCAATCTCCAATATCCACTATATCCTAAAAGTGTTTAATTTATGGTATAACAATAAATATAGTAACACCTCAAAAAAGACATAGTGTAACACATAAAAAAACCCCCTATCTTTTTACAGAAGGGGGTTAAAAAGGTTATGGGAGCGACCTTTTTTTTGTTGTTAGTGTTTAACCTATCTATAAGTATCCCTCATCTATAAAAAAGACAAGGTCATCCAACTCTTGTTTAAGTTGTTTTCTATCTCCGTAATACACCGGTAGGGTATATTCCATCATCTCATCATTTCTCATTGCTCTACGGGGTTCTTATAGGTCTCGTTGATGTATTTATCTACTGCTTGGTATTTCTCCACATCTGAGGTCTTATATCCATTTACAACAAAGTTTTCCATCATTGTTGTAATCTTTACCAAGTCGGTAATTGAGGGACATATTCCACACGCAGTAAAATACTCCAAAGTTAGTTTAAGTTGGGATTGACGGATTATTTGTAAATCCTTTTCAGTCGGTTTTTGTTTGTTTTCCATAATGTCCTATTTTTTCTATAAGTATAGTAACACCCCCCAAAAAGAAAAGGGGGTAGGAACTTTTTTTCCTGACCCCCTTGTAATTTAGAATTGTTCTACTTTAGATACTGAAAAGTAGGTAGAGTGAGTAACAGCACATACCGATTACTACCAGTGATGAGATGAAGGAGAAATTACCTGTCTGTTTTTCAAGTCGGTCATTTTGTTCCCGAGTTAGTCCGTTCTCCATTAGTTCTTTGGGGTCAAGTTTCATCTTTTCCTCCATAGTCAAAAGTTCTTTCTGTGTTTTCATATCTGTTGTTGTTAAGGTTAGGGGTTAGTTGAGTCCGTGTTGGATTTTGCGTTGTTTCTCTCTGAGTTCTTTGATGTCCTCTTGGTTTTCTGATATGACTTTTAGGACTATCTCAACATCAGTGTAATATACGCTCAGTCGGGATTGTAGTAGTTGTCGGTCATCACCCATATCATAATCCAAACTATCTTGGGTCATCTTTGCGAGTCGGTTGTATTCATCTACGTGAGTCCATAAGGAGTCATTAGCAACTTGAATGTTAGTGATGGTTTCTTCAATTTTCTCTACCTCTGACTGACAAGATGTTAGTAGGGTAATACCGATAAGGGTTAGGATTGCGGTTTTCATATCTGTTGTTGTTTATTGGTTTTCACTGATGGTGTCTAATACTTTGCTGAGGTTGCGGTCTCCAAAAATATCTCCACACGCCCAAAGGTAGAGTGCGGGTTCTTCTGTGATGATGTCACCGGTCTCATAACCCAATTCCTCAATTAGTTCATCTCGGTCTAACTCATCCATCAGGTTATACCCGAAGTTGTCATACTCATTGAAGAGGTCATCAACACGGGTTACACCCCTCTCCTTTAACTTTTCCACTAACTTGTCCGTATCTAATACCTGATACTCTGTTACAATTTCCATACTAACTACGGACTTGATGTAGATTTTTGCTGTCTTCTTTTCCATATCCTATTGTTTTTAAGTTTAACACTACAAAGATACGCCTTTTTCTGTTACCTCGGCGCTTCGGTCTAACTTTTTTTTCTCTAACACCTCAAGTTGTTTAAGAAGGTATAGTTCAAGTTGTTCTGCGTCTTCATTTTCTATGAAGTCTGAGGGGACGGAAATGTCCTGCCCGTTGATGTGGATAATAACCTCTATCATTTCTTGAAGTCTGAGATGGTGAATATGTCCTTGTGGGTCAAGTCAAACTGCCTCATCTTCATATACACATAGAGTTCCTCTATCTGCTTGGGGTGGAAGATGATAGTTACATCGTGAGTATCGGGTTCTCCGTCTCGGTATAATTCCATACCAACAAAAAATTGGTTAGGGTCTGTGTCGGGTAGTTGGGTGGTGTGAACCACCGCTTCATATATTTTGTGTTCCATAGTTAAAAGATAAGTAAGTTGAGGGAGTATTTCTACTCCCCGTTAAAGTTTATTTCTGTAGTTCAAGGATTTCATCAATCCGTTGGTTGAGGGTCTTTTTAACCTCATTGGTTAGTTGTCCGTGGTTTGCTCGCCAGTTGTCATAGTAACACATACGGAGGAACATTGCGGTCAGTTTCTTTCCGTAATATGACTTTTGGATTGCTACACCCCACTCCAAAGTTTTGAGTTGGAGTTTGTGATGTAGGTGAAGGGATAAGTCCCGTGCGAACTCTCGGTCAAAACTATCACCCACAAACTCCCTTTTACCTTCTGTATGAAGACGGGTTAGGATATTAGTTACTTCCAGTGACTCGGTTTTAGTCATACCCTTCTCATTCAAAGGATAAACCCCTCCCCGTCCGTAGAAGGTTTGTAGATAGTTGATGAACTCTGCGCCGTTGGCACTTTTACCGAAGGTTGTTGTTTTGGTTTTCATAGTGTGTTTTTGTTTTAACACTACAAAGGTAATACTAATCTTTTATACCGGCGCTATACCGCTGGAAAAAAGTTTTTATTTACCCACCTTGCCTCCAATATCAAACTTGCTGAAGTGGGGAAGTCATTTACCTTGAGGTCAATCTCCTCATATACCTTATTCAAGACCGCCTCATCTATAACCCGTCCTATGATATTGTCCTTCACTTTAGTCCCGTTCTCAAATAACATATAACCGAACTCAAGGGGTTTATTACCTGTTAGGTAAAATACAAGTTGGTAATCCATACTAACTCGGTTGATGTGTTCAGGTAGTTTTTCTTCTTTATTCATATTCATTAAAGATACGGAATATTATACTTTCTTTCAAGTATTCGTGTTGTCTAAAGTCATATCCGTTGATGGAACATATACCGGTGATATAGGAACCTAAACCAAAATCCCGTTTAAGTTCATAATCCGCCTCATATAAATCCTTCATAGTAATAATCTCCCTAACATCTAACAATTTACCCTTGCGGTCTGATATGATAAATAACAATTTACCCTTCTTATCATTGAGTAGGGTTACATTATACCCCCTATCCAAATCTACCAAACTACCTTTTAGGAACTCAAATATCTGTGTTCTGCTCAAGTATCTCTGCTTTTGACCTTCTCTGCTCATAATAATTCTCTTTTAATTCTTTTATGTAGGTTCTAATCCAAATATCTCCGTTGGAGTCCATATAACACTCCATATCAAACTGCTCTATCAACATCTCAACTAACACCGGTTCATCTTTAATGTTATTGATAATCCGTAGGAACCCACTATCCATAATCGCATTTACAATTTGATATTCAGTAAATAACAAAGAGTTTTCCTTGAAGTCAGGGGAACCCTCATATACTTCAAACTCATCACTATAAAGTCCTCCTAATACTTTATATCCCATCTTCTCAAACGCATCCAAGAACGCATATATCTTATCTATTCTTTCCTTTTTCATTATGTAGTTGTTTTAATCTGTTTCTTTTATCCTCCTCCGTTGGAATAAGGTTTTCCCGGTGTCGGTAGTAATCCTTCAAGAATAATTCCATAGTATATTGTGAGGTTGGTAATAGTAGGGGTTCTAACAATCTTATCATTGGAACCAAATAACCATTAGTAAGGTCACCGGTTGATAGTTTATTGTTGCGTTGGAACTTTACCCATTTCTCCTCCAATCCTCTCTCTATAACCTTTTTAAGTTGTTCTACGGATATATTAACAGATATAGGTAATATAACTCCGTTCTCATCTTCAACCGAACATAACCAATACTCCGCTTTAGTTACGCTCAGTCCCGACTCTCTCCAATGTATAGTTCCTTTTATTTTAGTTTCTATCTCAATAAAAGTATTTCCATATTGTTTATACGCATCTGAGGTTTCGGTTTTAACCTCACTATGTAAATTGGAGAAATGTTTTTCATTCAAGTGAGTTTCGTGTTTCTTTCCTCCTTGATATAAGGATTGACGCAGAGCCTCATTTATTTCTTTATTCTCAATTTCAATATCCCAATATTTCCGTTGAAGTGGATTTTCATTTATCATAAAGTAACCCCCGCCCTTCTTGCTAAATCCAATTTATCAAAAATATCAATTTCCAAAAAATCCCCAGAATTAGTATTATTATTACTATTCTTATTACTTTCTTTATTACTCTTTCTTTTACTTTCTTTTACTACTCTGGTATTGTTGTCTGACTTCCGTAGTTGAGAGGTATGGATTCCGTAGTTGTCATCTACGGGTTCCGTATTTGGTAGGTTGGTTTCCGTAGTAGGAGGGACGGGTTCCATAATAGTGCTGATGTAATCCGTATTTGACTCCAACGGGGTAAGTTGAGTTAGGGAATACCATTTAGTTCTATCATACCTCAACTTGTTATAGTTCCCCGTTTTAATAAAACCTTTCTTTTCAAGGGAACGGAGGTTATCATAAAGAGTCCTTGAGGGAATACCTAATAGGTCTTCAAGTTGGTTGATGTTAAAAAAAGTCCAATAACAACCATCAAAGTAGTTTTGGTTCCTTTTTTCATTAAAGTTTATCCAATAACGGAGTTGGTTGTAGATGACGGATTGAGTCAATCCTAAAATGCGTGCTTCATCAGCACAATAGAATACTAAAGATTTTTTCATTATTTATTTTTTTTTAATAAATAGTCTGAAATCCGGAAAAGGAAATAAAGGGGGGTGGCGAAAAAAAAATAAAATAATGACCGACTCAATAGGATATATGGACAAAAGCACACACCCCCCTATACAATAATATAAAAAAATCTTTATATTTGAAGGTATGGACGAAAAAATATGTAAAATTTGTAATAAAACTCTACCGATTACGGAGTTTCATACAAATAAACAACGCACTGTGAACTTTTGTAAGGATTGTTCCAAAGAAAAACAGGAGCGTTTTGATGACTTGGGTATAAATCTACCTGAAGAGGAACTAACCCGTAATACCCGATTTTATATTCACCACGCAAAAGAAATACTAACCCTAATGGGATATGATGTTAATTTACCCATTTATCCTCAATTTAAGGAACGCATTAGGGTAAAGACAGGGGTAGAGTTGGATTAGGGTTTTTTCCTCTTTAATTTCGCAATTACGGACATCTTTTTTTCCTTCCACTTGGAATAACATATTGCGAATGCTTGTGCTCGGTCATACTCATCTTTAATTTCAGTATAACACCGACTAACATAGTCCTTTTGAGGTTCAGTTGCTTTTGGTGCTGGTATTGGCATTGGTCTTATCTATCAACTTTTTTAGTTTGTGGTTTTCAATTAAAAGTTCATCAACTTTGGTTTCAAGTTCATCAATCTTTTTATTCAATTTACTAATCTCATTACTTAAATCCCCGATAATGAGATTGTATATTTCAATTGACTTTTCAAGATTAGCAAGGGTAATTGAATCCGTTTCTTTTTGTTTTCGGTTCCTTCCAACCAAATAGGTAAAAATACCCGTGGCTGAGGATACAATTAAAGTAAAAATAGTATCAGTCATAATATCAATAGTCATAACAACAATAATCCGGGTCGGTAGGGTCTGTGTAGGTAGGCATACCTCCCCAAGTTCCTGCGGTTCCAACTTTAGGTAGTTTTCTTCTACCCGTATCAATATAAAGACCTGAGTAGTAATTTTCTTTAGCAGGAGCCATTCCGTCAGTTGAAGTGAATTGGAAGTATTCAGGGAAATCTGATGGGTTATTTTTAATGTAGTCCATCAATCTTTGAGCGTAAAAACTAAATCTATTCTCGTGAATATTACGGAGGTAATTTAAGTCCTTGCTTCCTACGGGTTGTCCCTGTTCAGTTGAACCTACAATAACCGATTTATTCATCACCCTCATATAAAGAGTCGGGAGTGCTTCCCAAGTTGCTCTCCATAATAGGTAAGGTTGGATATAATCCTCAAGTAAAGTTCTTTGAGGATTGGTTAAAGTGTTGTTCTGTGCGTTAGTTAGGATTTGGTTGTAGAACCTTGTGCCGAGTAACCCTTGAAGTCCCAAGTCCTGAGCAATTTGAATGTTTGATAACAAAAGTATTTCATCCACATTTTCATTGACCTCTGTGAACGCTTTAATTTTTTTTGCTGATACTAATAATACGGATGCCATTATATTACGGGGGTTACACTTTCTACTGGTTGAGAGTCAAAAATCTCATTTTGGACTATCTCAAGTTTATACATTT
>Ga0209033_1001131_pt1 | contig 15441 bp, 28 predicted proteins | sample LauGreFa1BDMLBDN_2_FD_188218 | JGI IMG/M metagenome (GOLD analysis project Ga0209033, IMG submission 188218) | Freshwater lake microbial communities from Lake Michigan, USA - Fa13.BD.MLB.DN (SPAdes) (version 2) | ecosystem: Environmental > Aquatic > Freshwater > Lake | place: Lake Michigan, USA...
GGCATAGGGCACCGTCTTACCTAGGCACACCGGCCAAAGACGGATCAACGGGCGACCGGGACAAGGAGGAGACCCCCTTCACAGGGGGTTTTCTCTTTGGGGATAGACACTCAGTCAAATCCCATTCACCAAAGAAAGGAGGTGAAACATGTCCATCACCAGGACCCAGTTGGGCGAGGAGCGTTTGCTCGTTCACACTGAGTCGGGCAGGCTCGTGCGAGCCAGGTTGTATCGTGAGATTAGCCTGGGCTGCAAGGGCTACCGGCTGATCCTGAAGGGTAGCGCTTCTTCTAGCTGGAAGAAGCACGACCTGGAGGCTCAGACGGATGACAACGCCAAGGCTGAGGCCAATGAGCTCGTTAAGAGCTTCGGCCTCAAGCTGGCGAAGTCCGCCTGACCAGGGGTCAAACAGCCACGACACGGGTGGCCGGGCCAATCTCCAGCCTGGGAACAGAAGGAGTCAAACCACCATCCCTGCCTCGGGGCCTTCGGGCTCCGGGGTGGGGAGAAAGGAGTTGTTTTTTGAGGATAGACCGCATCCTTACGGCTACGAGCCGATTTGCTACCACTAATTAGTGGTGACCGTAGGGTCCTAGCATTCGGGTACTGCCGTCCGCAAACTACGTGAGCGGATTCCAACAGGGTAACTGGGCCACATATTCGCCTAGCCTGAAGGAGACCAATACCGTGGAAACGTGATAACCAAGTCCGGTACGTTAAGCCGGACACAAAAAAGGAGAACCCAAATGAAGAAGAACTACCAAATCCATGAGGAAGGCGGCCTGAAACACTGGGCTGCCGAGGAGGCATCATGTGACACGCGCATTGCGTGTGACCTGATGCCCATGGCAGATTATCTCGAAGACATCGACTGTGTCGATTGTCTGAAGATGATCATCGCCACCCTGCTTCCTGATCCGGCAACAACGAATCAGGAAGTCTGACAACCAGTTCCGGCGGTAAGCGGTCAACCGTCGGACAAGGAGGAGGCCCCCTGGGAAGGGGGTTTTCTCTTTGAGGATAGACCCCCAAAATTTAATTCAATACCATAGTCCTTGAAACAAAAGTAAAGGATAGAAGGGAGAGTTATGGCATATAACTATCATAACGAGCATTGCCACCAGTGTGGCGAGTTTGTTTACAAGGGAGAAGGGAAAAGGATATGGGTTCCCCTTTTCGAGTGGGTGACGATGTGCAAACCCTGTGCATCGTCTCGCACGAAGAACAAGAGCAAGGCAGTTAGCAGGAAGGCTCTTCATAAGAGTCAACCTACCTTGTTCTGATGAAGATTGTTCATTCCCCGGGGAGGTTTGCTCCTCGGGGAAAGGACATCTTTTATATTATAGATCTATAATTAAATTTAGATCTTTTGGACTAGAACCCTAGTCTTTAGTTTACGGGCATTAGTAGTCCGTATTCTAAATTCAAGTTGTGGGATTGAACTAGGACTACACCTGGGTCCCAAGAAGCCTAAGGAGGCACAATGAACACCAAGAAGTACCAAGTCAACTGGGCAGGAACCGCCAAGGGAGCCTTCGGCACCTTCGGAAACCTGCTGGTCACTCCTCTGGGTCACACCGAGGAGGCCGACAAGGTCACCATCCGCACCACGGAAGTCGTGGCTCTCAAGGTTGCCAAGAAGCTCTCGGAGCTGAAGGGAACCGACAAGATCCTCACGGTCTCCGCAGACTTCAACGAGGTCATTTTCGCGGACGGCACCTCGGGGCCCCGCGAGGAGCGCTGGACCAACAAGGCTGGCGAAGAGGTTTCCCAGATCGCGGTTTACTACCGCATGGCAACCACGCCCACCTGGGGCACAGAGGTCGGCAAGAACGACGAGGGCAACCTCGGCGACCTCTGAGAGGCACGCGAGCCAGTCGGGAACCTGTTGGTGGTTCTCGGCTGGCTTAGCCTCAAAAAGTTCTAAAAAGAACTAGCACCTCAAATCGGGCATCCTCAAGCTTTCATTGGCTACAGAATAGCAATGTTTGTGCCGCGGTTTCCGCACGAGGAGACAGTGTCATTGCTGTCCGCAGGCTGCAATCTGCGTAATCACAGTGACCAAGTGAGTCTGGAACCCTCAAAGCTAGGGGGTTCCAGGCTCACGGGTTTTCACAGAAAGCACGCGAGCCACACCAGGCACGCGAGGCTTCAAAAAGTTGTAAAAAGCAAGTAGACCCACAATCGTCAGGAGGCGACTAATGCACTGGTGCAATTGCATGGAAGTAAAATCCACCCGTGGTGGTTTGGCTGATTTGTTCAGCCGGCGACTCGTAGATGGAAAGAAAGTCGGAGAACTTTGGGAGTTGTTTGAGGTTCGTTCTAAAAGCGAACTCTTGGATGAACTATCAGATATCTCTTGGGGTATCGGAAGGATTATCGGTGGAATAACCGGTAAACCCTACATTCGCATGATTGGTGACAAGCGTCACTATCAGAAAGTCGCAAACCGTATGGATGACTACGGTTGTATCAGATCCCGTCGATTTCTGATTGACGGAAAATGTCCAAAAAACAAGAAGGAGGCTCAATCATGAGCGACCAGCAAGAAACCATGGAAACAAAGATCAAGGAACTTCGCGAGGCAGCAAGAAATGCCAACAGCATCGCGGAATCCCTCCGTCTGCATGCCGAGGCATGCGTCCTCGAAGAGCGACTCATTCACACGGATCGCTGATCAAACGACCTGCACGTCGTTAAACTGCATAAATCCATCTCATTGGGAGATGGCGGTGTTCTCAAACGCAGGTATGAGAACTCGTAGATGCCCTGCACACGACCTAAGCATGTCGTAAAACTGCTTGATCTCTCGGGTGGGAGTAACGAGAGAGCTCCTAGCTCCCCGTAAGTCCCCCTGGCATGCCTTCGGGTGTGTCAGGGGGCTTATAGTTATAAAAAGTTGTAAAAACTATCTAGCCCTATAAGGAGAAATAGAAATGATGCAGATTGTTTGGACGTGCGCCGTGTTCCTCTTGGGATTCAGCGCCTACACAATTCAATATCACGTCAAGTCGGCTATCACAAATCGTCGTCTTTACGGAAAGAAGGTCATGGTTGGACAAAAGCGTGCCGGTCACGTTGTGATCATCCGATACAACGGATGCAAGAAGTACATGTGTGTGAATGAAATGGGTAACCTTTGTAAGGAAACCTATTGGAATCGTGATGATGCTATTGAAGCATGTCGTAATGCTTTCAGTGAAACACATCCCAAGCAGACTTCATTTGCGCGGGCGGTCTGATCATGAGAGAATACTTTCGTGATATCAGAACGTTTCAACGCAAACATTGGAAGAAAAGCTTGTTCTTCGGCCTAACCTTGGGTCTGCTAGAAGTGTGGGCGAAAAACTCGACTAAGCGAGTATAAACCGTTTTAGGCTTAGTGCGTTCCCCTGCTCACGCGGGGGAGGTAACGAGTACCCGCACACATACCAGTGTGTGTCCTGGCCGATTCTAAATCGGAAAAATGGATTGAGAGTCTGGATAACTCTCTTTGGGATATTATATTATGATATGGTCTTGTCGTAATATAAAAACTTATGTGCAGACGAGAATCTGCTCGCAATAAAGCGATATAAAGATACAGGTGTAATCAGTTCTAGTTCAGGATTACATCGGCATAGATATAACTAGAGGGCTATCTTGTATACGGATGTCCAAAGAACATATTGTTCGGCCTGATCAGCCAGTATGCAAGGGGAGCACCCAGTCCCCCTAGAGATAATGTACGCATTATCAACTGGGCTATTCGCATGGCGCCTCCCGGTGGCTCCACTCGCTCACATATCAGCGGGTGGACCACTGGCGCCAATGGTTTCACATTCTAAAAAATAGCTGCGAGTCCTAAGACTTGCAGCACAAACAAAGGAGAAAACATGCAAGCAAACATGACAAGGCCACGGCCTCGCTGTGACTACAAAACAATGGAAATGTTGCATCAAGTCGAAGCTGCGATCAGGATCTATGAAGCAGAAGGCGACTTGAAGAGCATGATCCTCGCTATGGCTGAGAAAGAAGATCTTCTCAAGCAAGCGATTCAAGAGTCAAGCGATTGGGCTCGACGTAACACCCGCAAAGAAAGCTGATGTTCGAAATATTGTTCGGATGGTTCTTTGATCTTATCGACTCCATTTTTGGAGATAATTAACCACAAAACAGAAAGAGGGTAACAGCATGAAGCTGAACATTATTCAAAAGACTGGCAAAGTAACCGGCAAGTTGGTGTCTGCTACCAAAGCAGCTCCTACAAAGACCAAGAATGGTCTTTCTTCCGCAAAGAACCAGTTCAAGAATGGGTTCAACGCCGGCATCTCGTCGGACAGCTGAACATACAGAAACCTGGAGTTGGGTCTATCACAGGCCCTTCTCCAGGTTTCAACAAATAAATAAAATCAAATAGTCCCTTTAGAAAAACACTGTAAGTAAACTTAGCAAAAGGAAACAAACACACTATGAGTATCTTTACTGATTTCAATATTGATTTTGACTTGTTCTCTGCCGTGGCCGACACCCCGGAAATGTTCGAGTCAACTGGCAAGACAAACACGCTTCGTGTTGGACGCGAGATTTCCTTCAAGGGCAGCATCAATGGCATTGAAGTGCCGGCTTCGGCTGTTCTTCACGATGCCAAGCTGACTCGCCTGACCCTTCTCAAGCAGGTCAGCCCGAACACTGGCAAGGAATACTTCCTGGTTACCGGCATCATGCGTCCTGTGCGTATGGACTTGTTTGTGACGTTGGACGGTGAGAAGATGAATATCATCGATGTTCTCACTGCTGCAATCAACGAGAAGTCCATGAACAAGATCACTCGTGAGCAGTTCTTGGAAACCGCTCGCAAGATTGGTCTGAACCTCACGGATGGTATGCCGTACTTCTTCCAGCAGTTCGGTGCTAGCATCGACGGTTGGACGAAGGCTCGTGAGGCTTTCGTAGCTGCTGGCGCCAAGGATGTCATCGGTTCGATGAATAATCCTGGTCGCATCGAAGCTGCGTATCAGCACAACGATGGTGTTCCCGTCACTGCTTTCGAGGTTGGCACTGTGGATCGTGAGAAGTCACGTACCAAGCAGGGCTTCTTGAACCTCATTGACGCAACTGTCGCCAACTTTGAGCGTGTTGTTCAGCTTCGTAAGGAGAGCAAGCTTCTCCGCGTGAAGGTGGACACTGCTACTGGTTGGTCGCAGGAGAAGACTCAGAAGGCTCGCGAGCATGCTGATCTTCTTTCGGCAATGAGCCGTCAGTGGGTGTCGAACTGGTCTGGTGCGCAGCAGCGTATCGTTGTCCAGTCCAATGGCAAGCAGGAAACTCAGAATGTTTGGGATCCGGTAAATGCTCCGTGTGGGCGTTTCACTATGCTCGTCGACAACAATCCTGTTGAAGTCGATCTGTGGACGAACTCCGCTCGTGCTAATACGTCGAATACGACGGTTGGCTCTAGCGACAACGGTTCAGATCCCGACCCCTTCTGACCCCCAGTTAGACACAGTTTGTCCGTTCTGTGTAAAAAAAACGGACGTTTACCCTATCTAACTTGGAGAGAAGGTATCCCAATGGAGAGTACAAGTTAAGATACTCTAGTAAAGTCTGATTGAAGAAGTATCCGAGCAATAATAGATCAGATAGGCTGCGCTTGTCTTTAGTGAAGCGTCAGGATTGGTAGCGACCTGCTTACTATGTCTCGTCTGGTATATGCGAGCCACATGGCTACCAATATACCACCAACTCGGTTGCAAGAGTATAAACAGTGTAACCTTGGGGTCTGATACGAGCCCGACATGATCATGGATACCTGGTATATGTATCTAAAACGTCGTATCAATATACCACCCCCTTGGGGCTAATGGTTACAAGTATCTGGTTTAAAGCATAATGCAATGGTATGTAATCTTTACATACTACATTGTATATTATGGACATCATGTCTTCGTGCAAAACCATTTCAGAGAGGTTCGATTCCTCTGGCTCCACTAAAAAAAATATTTCTTAATAGTTCATACAAAAGAGAAAAGGAATCATCATGCCCGAATACAAGTATCTCTGCTACTTTGAGACGTGGTCCGGCTTCATGGACGGCGATCTCACTCATCCCGATGGAACCATCGAAATATACGATTTCGTTGACTCCGACAACAAAGATTCAGACAAAGACATTGTACTGAATCCCTTCACTGAAGACAGCGCCCGTCAGCACTTTGCTGATAAGGGCATCACCAACATCAAGTTTGTCTACGCATAGGAGTAACACATGACATACGAAATGCATCTCTGCGAAACAGAGCCCTGTCGGCACAAGTGTGAACAAGAAGGCTGCGATAGCATGATCCTGTATCATGACGAACCGTATTGCTTCACGCACTCGCCAGATGAAGGCTCATCATTCCGTAACTACGATTCCCGTACAGGAGGCTGGAAATGACAACTAAGCTCAGCAAAATCCCCACACCCAGGTGTTTCCAGTGTGGCAAAGAAGGTGAACTGGAGATCCCCACAGAAATCTGGTTCGCCGGCATCAAAAAGAGTCAAGAAGGTGCTCTTATTCAAGACGCCTTCCCAACTCTCAGCAGTGACCAACGCGAGCAACTTCTCACAGGCATTCATCCCGAATGCTGGAAGAAAATGTTCGCATGACAAACATCTATCAGAGGAGTATATGGGTACCTTATGGTATCTGTATACTCCTCTGTATGTGTATAATAAAAAATATCTTAATAGACTTTTGGGGGGGACCCGGCGAAGCCGGGGGGGACCCATATGATAAGATATTATAAGCGCAGTAGCAATGGCTATTTGTGTAAAAAAAAATAACAAATAGGCCTATAGCTGCAAGCGGGATTTTTATGATTTGGGTAATCGTAGAAAAAGATAAGGAAAGTGTAGTCGTACATGGTCCATTCTACTCTCAGTATGGAGCATCTGTATATAAGACTAAACTTGAGTCTTTTTCGCCGGCGCCCAACTATAAAATCCAATACCTTATCCCAGAAAAAAACCTACGAAGATAGGTTGCATTTCTATAGAGAGATGATATACTGGATGCCCGGAAGGAAAATCCAATACACATCTCGAAGGAGTACAAACAAGATGCCTAGACAGCATCAATCAAAAACAATGAAACAAGTCTTCAAAGAACTTGAAAGACTAGGATTCAATGTAATACATAAGAAGTCCGGATCCTACAGTATCTACCCTCCCTCCACGATACAAGGACCCATGTACACAACTCATGGAACGGAATCCGCAATCCACCCCATGAGAAGAGACTTCAAGAGACTCTATAATGTCGAGTTGACCGTGTAGGATTCTCCTACCAACTGGAGAGTCACGGTAGGGTTCAGGTGGTGTCCCTACCGTGGCCTCTAGCATTTTTGTTTCACAACAGAAAAAAATCAGACCTCTCATGGGGGAACCCATTATAAAAAAAAAAGGTATCCTTACCTTGCTCTGCACACCAGAGAATCATATTATAATTATCGAAGTATTGTACATACAAAACAGTAGACTCATCATCCCCCGTTAGGGGGATGTCTTGTTTATTCTGTCTATATATATTATCTCTATACAATATATATCATTTTGTTTTTGCCGGCGATTTAGCTGGCATACTCCCCCCTCTCTTACAACCCCTAACCCTACACCTATACACTATCTACCTACCCTAAACTAAAGGATAAAAACATGTCCCAAAACAACATGGTAAACTTCATCACCCTTACAGATCTTGACCAAGATAAAATCGAACTCAACCCTGCTTTCATCGTCATGATGAGAAGAGACACTTATGAGCCTGAAGATGACGTTGAGATGCCCTTCACTAGGGTTTATCTCAGCACCAATCAGCGCATTGATGCTTTGGAAACTCCAGAGCAGATTGCCCAGCTTCAGATGGATGGCGTCAAGAATCTCATGAAATCCGTCATGAATAACACTATCAACATGTTCGAAGAACTTGAAAAGCTCGAAGACGAAGAACAAGAATAAGGAGACATCCCTTGATTTCTAAGAAACAACTCACTTTGGCAGAACAAGAACATTGGGACCACACGCGCAACACAGTTGACGAGTGGGCCAAAAACAATGTTCCGGATCAGTACGCCTACAATAGTCGTTCAGCTTATTGGGGATCAGCTCTCCTAGCTGGAATCATCAATAACGACATGTACGACTATGCTCGTACCCGTTACGGTAATCTTTGGGATTACGTAGGAGATTGACTTGCTAGAGTTATTCAATACCTTATCATTCATTCTGATGGTATATCTTATTCTCCGCATTTCATTCAAAGGTTAAAACATGACTACTTTAATTTGCACTATGTGCGAAAATCCAGTTCATAACGAGTTTCAAGAACACAATGCAAATATTCAGCCTTCAGGCGGACTCCATTTGGCTATTCATACAGGCTATGGCATGATGGCAGATCCGATAGACGAAGCTTCTTTTCAAGCTTTAACATCCATCTGTCTATGTCATGATTGCTCTATTAAGGTTATCGATATGTTTCCGCAGGAATTCAAAGACAATTTCTTTGCCGGCGGACATCCAGTCGAAACCTGCAGAGTACAATCTGACACCCATCCTGATGGCTGCCATTATTCCTGGTGCTAAATGCCTAAATATTCAATGACACTCAATCAAAAAGTCCATCGTAACCACGCCATATTCCAAGACTATATTTCTGGGAGATCTATCATCAAGATTTCTCGGAAATATGGTCTGACATATGATCGTACACGCACTATCATTAAGGAGCATACCATGCGACAATATTTTGTCATTGATCACGCAGACGATTTTGTCCTTTACCGTGGCACTCTTGAGCAATGTGAAACAGTACTTCAAGAAAGCTACGCTGGACTAATGATCGTCGGATATCGGGATCTTACTCCCGGTATGATCAAAAGTTTAGACCTACTAAATCTTAAACAAAATCCCACATCATGAACCCCAAACAAACATCACACATTTGGATAAATTTCGATGACAAACGTCGCTGCATAGTCTGCGATATTTCTTGGCATCCTGCCAGAGATAAATCCAAATGTTCTTCCACCAACACGCTCCCCCCTACTTACCTAAAGGAATCCCACGATGAGCACCACAATTAACGTACATCTCTCACATAACTCTTCCAACATTCGTTCATCATTCACCACCTATGATGAACCCGTAAAGTTCTCTACAATTACCATCAATGTGTCAGATAGCAATACCACGTATTTCTTCACTGACACTGAGCAACTCGCAGAGTTCATTAATTCCCTTATTCCCGTCATCAATCACGCAACTTACCATATCAATGATTGCCTGATAAACGGTGAATCTCTGCCGAAAATTGAAGAATCTCCCTTCTGAAATTCTTCTAAATCTGGTATAATATACCGGATGCTCCTGTAGCTCAGCTGGATAGAGCAACGGACTTCTAATCCGTTGGTCGTACGTTCGAATCGTACCGGGAGCGCTATACCACAATGCACAAATAAAAATAAGGTGTACTACACGCCAATTTATAATTCTATAACATTATATTAACTACTATAATCAGGAGATTTGCATGTCAAAATTTCTAGCAACATTTAAGGTCAATGTCAACACTACGATCCGCTTGAATGCTCCCAGCATTCTAGCAGAGACTAGCTTCTGACATAACAGATGTCGGTTGGTCTCCGTGAGCGTTCTCCATTGCCCCCAGTGAGAATGATCATGGTCGGAGTTTAGCCTCCTTTTACGAAGACCATTTTGCTTTTAGCAAGCGGGGACTGACCGACAGCCCTGGTTCATATAAACACATGAACCAGAAAGGCAACCATGGTAAACGACACTACTTTAATGGAAGCAGAATCACTCTTCTATGAATCCCTAGCCCAGATTTCATCTAAGGCTAATCTACTTCAAGAATACTCTCATCTTGTCAATTTCACCTCAACTGATCAATCAGCTGTAGATTTCAGAAAGACATTTTATGGTCTTATGAATCGTATCGGTGAAATTACTTACAAGACAACTGAGATGTTCGAACTCATTTGTCAGTCTCATTACAGTGAATACAAATGACCAAATTTGTTGAGTGCTTAGATTTATATATGTTTGATGTCAATCATACATATAAATATATGATTTGTAATCGACATATATAGATAACGCAACAAATTTCATAAACTTTATAATTATACTTGCAATTTTATATAACCTTATACAGCTATTTAAGGAGTATTTATGTCAAAGCAGCAAGTAATCGAAGATTACATCAACACAATTATTGGAGGAACTGTCAGTACAACTGCACTTGTGCAGGCTACCAACTGCAGTCTTCCAACTGTGTTGTCGTATATAAAGAATAACCCTTCTCGTTTCGAGAAGGTTAAGCGTGGTACATACCTCATCAAAGCCAGTACTGTGACATCCGTCTCCAATACTGACACAAATGACTCAATTACTTGGTGATAATTAAATTTGGTGAGTACTATTATGCTACCTTAGAAATAAGGTTAGCAGGAGTGGCTGTGCATAAGCGGGCGGAACCCTTATGCCACTCCTTTGGAACCGATCCACTCTTACGGAGGTTAACATGTCAGATTATTTCATGACAAATGGATTTACTCGGGATTTCAATAATCTCCTTAAATCTATTCTGTTAATCTCCAAGAAGCTCGAAGAGCTAACGGACGAAGTTCGTGCTCTTCGGGAGCAACATGCAGTGGATCCTAACAAGGAGAATTCCACTGAAAACATTGTTGTTACACCACCAAATCCATGATATAATAACACATGCCCTAACGGGCACGGGATACTAATTCCCACATGTAGCAAGAATACTTGTGAAATGAGGAAAAACTTACCGCTGCCAATTAGATAGGCATGTAGACCTTGTTTCGCAACCTGCGATATACATACACTGGAAATTCCAGAGTATGCTTACCGAAAGGAGCGAACCATGGATAATCGGTTCAAACATATATATCAACATTTATCCAAGTATAAGCTAAGACTTGTCTATGCTATAGCTGGATTGTTGACTGTCGTTTCGTTAGCTTCTTGTCTTTCAGACAAAGACACTAGCAAAACTCTAACACCAGTCTCTACAATCCCGGCTGTAACAACGACAAATCCACCTATACAAACTACGACCATCCCTTCCCAAACAACAACTACACTTCCAGATTTATCTGGCGTAGATTTTGTTGCTTTGGCCAGAGCAACCTATGGCAAATGTGGTGAATACCACGATCTTGCTATTCAAGTTGGATGGCCTGAAGAGGAATGGCCACGTCTTCAGCAAGTAATGTGGCGCGAGTCACGTTGCATTACTGATTCATGGAATGGAGCTGATGCGGGTCTCACCCAAATCAATCAAGTCCATTCTCAGTGGCTTTCCGACATGGGATGGTCTCACCCCGATGATATGTTTAATCCAGAATATAATCTAACATTTGCTTTCCGCCTGTGGGAAACCTCAGGATGGAAACCATGGAGATTTTCTGGCACAACATGGGGTGATTGATTATGACTAATAACAAGTTAGTTGTAATCATTTCCGCGTTGATTTTATCTACCGGAATTCTATTCACATCAAACCAGCCTATATCGGCATACTCTCCTAAAAGTTCGGATACTCCAATTGACTTTTCTCAAGTAAATTGGACTGAACTAGGAAGACTTATCTATGGAAGATGTGGCGAGTATCATGATCTTGCTATTCAAGCAGGCTGGCCAGAATCACAATGGCCAACTCTTAGCAAGGTAATGTATCGTGAATCTCGCTGTAATACATTTTCCTTCAACAAGTCTGATCCTAACGGAGGTAGCCGTGGTCTCATTCAGATTAATGGATATTGGTGCAGAAAAAACAAATACAACCCTAACGGTTGGCTGCAACAAAAATCCATCCTCAACACATGCGAAGATCTGTTTGATCCACTAACCAACCTGCGTGCAGGATGGGCAATGTGGCAATACAGTCAAGATCGCAATGGTTGTGGCTGGAGACCTTGGGCTACAAGATGTAAATAGTATTTAATCACAACCTACAGTCCATACAAAGGACGAGGACACCTCTGCTAGCAGGGGCAAGTCCTCGTCTTTTGCTATATCCAAAAAAACACCATCTATGATCGGAGATCAATGTTCGCATTTATGATGATGCTCGCTATCGCTTCAGCGATTGTCGAGCTTACCTTTGCATCCAAGTTTCCAGCTTGGCGCCGTGCAGCAAAGAAGAATAAAGCAGTCAACCTTGCAATATCTATTGCCTTATCATTTGTCTTGGGTATTATGTTTGGTGCAGCTGGCCTTATTGCCATGGCTGCAGCAATCATTTCTACTGTTATTGCTGTTCCTGGTTATGCCGTCTTGGAATGGGCTTATGACTCTCCAGAAGCTCAAGCCAAAGGTGGCAACCTTATCAAGTATTATTCTGATAAAACCAAAACAGTTACCAAAGACACTCTTCATCTTATCTATAAGATTTTGAGAATCATTACCTTTCCAATTTGGGCTTCTCGTTCCATTCTTGAAAAGCTTCAACTTTACATGAATAAGTATCGTGCCTTCAAGGCACGTCATGCATCTCGTAATCAAGCTTAATAAATATTTGTTTATACAAAAGACAGGACACCTTACCTAAGGGGGTATTATGGAAGAAATTTACACACCCAAGTTGCGTTTGCAGTCAGAATATCAAGGACCTCTCCGTGGTGGAGAACGCTATCGTTTCGGATTCTACGACGCTGGAGTTCTCCGCGAGATTCTAAACCACGTTGCAGCCGGCGAATACAAAGTCTTTACTCTTCCCATTCCTAAGAATGAAAAGCAGTTTAACTATGCTGTTTCGCTGGTCAATAACCCCAAGGTGCAGTACGCCCTTGTCGATAAGAACAAAGTTGTCTTTGTTGTTGTTGACGGGCGTCCCGGTTGGATGTCTGTCGTCAATGAACTTGGTTACAACGTTCATTCTGGCGACAAGACCAATAAGCGTCTCAAGTCATTCCACCGACCCACTCTGCTCAACGCTCATTTCGACAATCTCAACATTCGTTATGTTGAGCCTACCGAATATTCCCGCTACAATTTCCAAGACAGCAATGCCGAAAACGGTGTTGCCTCTTGGCTTTCTGCTCCAGAAACTGTAGCACGACTCCTTGATGGCGGTTTCGTCATCAGTCGTAGAATCATCCAGGAATCGGTGAAGAACATTCCGTTCCACCTCTCCATGGATAAGATGGAGGATCATGATTATTATTATGATCCTCGTGTTTACCAGCAAATGGTAGACGATCTTCTGAATTCTACAGTCGTTAATGCGCGCCTCATTTTCGCTGACGGACTCCTGAAGGGTAATGCCTTTGTGGCAGATTTGCCCGAAGGAGTTGACGTCATCACCTCTCGTGAGAACATCAAGAAGGAAGTCACTTATGACAAAGGCTATCGGTTCCTCGCCGAACCTCAAGGCCCGAAGTCCCGAGTGATTACCGATGACCAAACCGTCATCAACCTTCCCAAACTGTTCCGCAAGAGCGACATGGAAATGTGGCTTAGTGAAGATTACAAGAAGCTCTTTGAGCAAGCTACTAGCGGTAATCTTCTTACTAACTGGAAGTACATTTATCAGCGCAAATGGCAAGACTCCAAGAAGAATGAATCTAACGTTGATCTAGCAGAAGAGCACGAAGCGCGAGCCCGCATGGCATATGTGGGCTATCGCTGGGCTGCTGCTGGCTTCAAGGTTACTCAGTCTCCTTGGTTGTTCGAAACCGTTGCTATCAGTCACGCAAAGCCATTGCAAACTAAGATTGTTATTCCCTGTTCAGTCTACGAACAGATCATTCCGGAAAGCCTTGCTCGCATGGCAGGATATGATATGATCGTTGAAGAGGATACAATCGTACGTTGCAATGCTCTTGGTTGTCACGTCGTTAACGATTGCGATTGGCTCGAAATGTATGAGAGCCATGGTGGTATGGATGAAGATGACTTCTTCAAGCTCTTCTACCGCACCATGCAAGGCGGAGATTATGACGGAGAGAAAGTCGTTGTAGCCACTCGTTCACCAAATGGCTACGGCGAATACACCATCTTCCGCTATGTGGAGGGCTCTTGGGCCCCCACGTGGCATAAGGCAGATGGTACTCCCGTCATGTTCCCCGAAGTTAACGGTCGTGGATGGCCTCCTCGCTTGTCTAGCTCAATCTTTGCGAATAAGATCCAGTATACTGGACTTCCTTCCGAAGCATTGCCTAAGGTAAAGCGAACTGGCCCTTACACTCAAGATGATGTCATTCGTGACATCAAAATTGCTATGGCTGGTGGTAACGTCGGTGGATTCGTCAACGCCGCAATGGCCCATTCTATGGTCATTGCTAAGCATCGACCTGTCCAATTGTGCACTTTGGAAACTGCTATCGATAAGTGCATTAATCCCGACAACGCCGCTGATGTCCTTGCTATTGATCGTGAAGCCGAACAGATGATGCGTGAAGTCATCAAATCCGGCAAACCGATTGATGAGGACTTTTGGTACAAGCGTGGAATGAAGCGATTCCTTAAGCGAGGCGAAACCGTGGAACTTTATCACGGTAAGCTCTCGCAGCTGAACGCACTATGTGACACTTATTTCAAGCGTTACGTAAACAGCGTTCGTGATTGGTCTCAGAAGAACGCCCGTCCTGATGAGATCATTCACCAACTTGGCAATCGTCTTCGCCATCATGCTTATCCAGTTCTTCGCCAATTCCGAATGAACCTGTACAATACTAATTCCACAGAAGTAACGAAGAGCTCTGGAGCAATCCAGCGTTCTTCGTGGGAACATTTGTATTCAGATATTGTTGACAAGATCAATTCTTATGAGCGAATTCTCGATTCATATGACTTTGTGATTGCACTCTATTCTGAATCAATCAAGAACCCTACTTCTACTGGTAAGGTCACTGACCAGGTTGTGATGAACAGATTCGTCTTTCCGTATCTTGAAGAAGCTCTTCAGTATTACGGAATTGCTCGTTCTGCCCATCGCGAACTTGTCAAAGATCGCATGAAGATTGTTACAGATATCAAGAAGAGTTGGCTCTGGAAGGATGCCCAAGGCATCGAAGTGGAATATACTGATCCGCTTGAGTTTCAGAGAGCTCACGCGGAGCAGTCTCCTATCGTCTTCGTCAGCCCTAAGCCTCCTGTCAGAAAGCTGGAGAAGTCGCTGTACTAAACAGCATGTTCATACAAAGTTGTGGAGGGACCTGCCCTATCGGGTCCCTCCACAACTTTTTTCTACATACATAAAAGAATCGCTATATAATAAAAAAATTTGTTAATAGACTTAAGGAGTATTTATGACTTCCGCAGAATTCCACATTAATGACAATGAAATCCATGAAGATGATCATCTTCTTGATGATATTCTTGAAGATCAAACTCATCCTGACGACATTGTTCGTCAAGCATTCGATT
>Ga0209033_1001140_pt1 | contig 15411 bp, 9 predicted proteins | sample LauGreFa1BDMLBDN_2_FD_188218 | JGI IMG/M metagenome (GOLD analysis project Ga0209033, IMG submission 188218) | Freshwater lake microbial communities from Lake Michigan, USA - Fa13.BD.MLB.DN (SPAdes) (version 2) | ecosystem: Environmental > Aquatic > Freshwater > Lake | place: Lake Michigan, USA...
GTAGAAAAACAAGATTGTGTTGATTTTGATAATTAATGTGAAAATTATGTTAACTTTTGAAAAAACTGGGATAATGTTGCCGATTATTGATTACATTTGTTAAATGAGCTTTTTAAATGTGATCATGAAAAAAAATGGGGATCTATATTCTGCAGTTTGGGCAATAGTTGCTGCATTTGGAACATATTTTTGTATGTATGGGTTTCGGAAACCTTTTACTTCTGCTGGTTATTCTGAAATAGAGTTTTTTGGTTTTGATTTTAAAACGATATTAGTTGCTAGTCAGGTTCTTGGTTATACACTTTCCAAATTTATTGGTATCAAATTTATATCTGAAATGCCCTATCAGGGAAGAGCTATTGGTATTCTTGTTTTGATTGGGTTTTCGCATATTTCTTTATTGGGTTTTGCTCTTTTACCTGTGCCTTTGAATTGCATGATGTTGTTTTTCAATGGTTTGTCATTGGGCATGGTGTTTGGATTAGTTATGGGTTTTTTGGAAGGGCGAAGGTTTACGGAAGCATTACTAGGATTTTTGTGCGCAAGTTTTATTCTAGCGGATGGTTTTTGCAAATCAGTAGGTTCATTTTTGCTTCAAAAAGGAGTGTCAGAGAATTTTATGCCATTTGTTTCTGGAGTATTTTTTATTATTCCTCTGTTGGTTTTTACTTGGATGCTTTCAAGGATACCGCAACCCATGTCAGTAGATATTGTTGCTCGTTCGGAACGATCCCCTATGTTTGTTGAGGACAGGAAGCGTTTTTTTTCGAAATATTATCTAGGGCTTTCGTTGATCATATTCGTTTATCTTTTAGTTACAATTCTTCGAAGTATTAGAGCTGACTATGCTCTAGAGATTTGGAAAGGCCTAGGTTTTGACAGTAAACCTGCGAATTTTACTATTTCTGAGTTATGGGTTACTTTGGGAATCGTAGTTTCTAGCAGTGTGATGATTCTGGTTAAGGATAACAAGAAGGCTTTTTATTTAGGATTGTTTATATGTTTGCTTGGTTTTATTTTATCTTTAATTGCTGTTATCGGGTTGCAGGTTAATTTTTTAAATGGGTTTTGGTTTATGGTATTAGTTGGACTCGGTCTGTATTTACCTTATGTCGTTGTTCACACAACTATTTTTGAACGATTACTAGCGATGACCCGTGAAAAAGGTAATTGCGGTTATCTTATGTACCTTGCCGATGCCATCGGGTATTTGGGATATGTTGCTGTGATCATATCCAATTCATTTGTTTCGAAACAAATTTCAGTATTAAATTTGTTTGTTATTTTGGTTGCTTCGATATCCGTTATAAGTTGTGTTTTAGTTGTTTTTGCTTGGATTTATTTTGTAAAAAAAGTTGGTAATACTGCTACTTAATTTATTGTAATTGGTTTGGGGATTATGATGCAAGATTCAGGTTTGGTTGCTTTATTTGGCGAAAAAACATCTACGTTTGAAATGAACAATTTTAAACTGAAGGATCCTGTAGGGGATCAAATTCTGGTTAAGGTTGAAGGATGTACCATTTGTGGTAGTGATGTGCATTCTTTTCTTGGTAGACGGAGTGTGCAAGTTCCTACAGTATTAGGGCACGAAATAGCAGGAAGAATTGTTTCTTTTGGGTCAGGGAATAAGAGGACGGATTATTCCGGTGATCATCTTGAAATAGGTGATTTTATTACCTGGAGTGTTGTAGCAAATTGTGACAAGTGCATTTATTGTAATCGTGGTCAACCTCAGAAGTGTGTTTCCAGTTTTAAATATGGCCATAAAAAGCATAATCCAGAAGAGCCATGGGTCGGTGGCTTAGCTGAATATATCCTTCTGGTTCATGGAACCAAAGTTTTTAAAATTCCAGAAGGTTTAAGTTTGGCGGTAGCCTGCCCAGCAAATTGTACAACTGCGACTAATGTTGCTGCATTTAGAGTTGCTGGAAATCTCACAGGAAAAGTTGTGCTAATCATGGGTGCAGGTATGTTGGGTGTAACCGCTTGTGCGATGGCAAAATTCTATGGAGCAAAGTTGGTGATTGTTTGTGATACCAATGAAAAACGATTAATAAAAGCATGTGAATTTGGTGCTGATCAAAGCACTTTGCCAGCAGGCTTGTCTGATGTTGTTTCAAATCTAACTGTTGGTTTAGGTGTTGACATCATATTTGAATTAACAGGCTCACCTGTTGCTTTTGAAAATGCATTTGAATGTGTTGGGATTGGTGGGAAAATAATTCTTGTTGGTTCGGTTTTTCCATCTGTACCAGTTGGTTTACAAATGGAAATTGTGGTTCGCAAATTGCTTTCGATCGAAGGGGTTCATAATTATGCACATGAAGACCTTGCGCAGGCTTTGTGCTTTTTGAATGAAACAAGATATCTGCCATGGAAAAGTTTGGTTGGGAAATGGCTGAGTCTTTCTGAGGTTGATCTTGCGTTTCAACTGGCACAGTCGCCTGAATATTATCGTGTTGGTGTTTCGAATGCCTTGAATCATTAAGAAGCGAAGTATTTTTAAATTGAATTGGTTTCAGAGTGAGTAGTATACCCTGAAAGTTTTTGAAAGAACTCTGCCAATCCTTGTGCATTAGGTTCTTGGTTTCTCCAGTCGCCAAACCAAATGATTTTACCATCTTTCAGGATTAGTGATTTATCGCAGATTTTCTCAACTTCAGAGCAATGATGGCTTGAATATAAAACAGTTTTTCCAAGTAATTTAAGTTCTTTGATGGTGTCGAGAAGCCCAAGGGTACTGATTAGATCAAGGCCTGCAGTGGGTTCATCGAAAATTAAAACCGGGGGATCGTGGATGAGTGCCCTAGCGAGAGAAACTTTTTGTCTGGTTCCTGTGCTTAATTTGGCCCCAAGCCTGTGGCGGTACATTTCTAGCCCTAAAATGGCGAATAAGTTTGCGGTTCGTTCTTTAATCGTTTTATCATCCACACCATGTAATCTGCCATGGTATTGCAGAAGTTCTTCAGGGCTTAAGCGGTCATAAATTCCAGTACCTGCGGAAACGAAACCGAGATTTTTTCGAACATCATCGGGTTGGTTAGATACATCAAACCCAGCGATTTTAGCGGTACCCGAGGTCGGTGAGAGAAGTGTACACAAAATGCGCATGGTGGTTGTTTTGCCCGCGCCATTTGGTCCAAGTAAACCTACGACTTCGCCTTTTTCGATTTTGAAGGTAAGTGAATCAACCGCTTTGAAAGGGGTATCACTTCCTGAAATGAAAAATTCTTTTGTTAGGTTTTCAGCTTCAATCATTTTTTGATCGCTGTCATGGATTAATTGGAATCATGGAATAAAAGCTTAAAGTTATAGTGGGCTTTTATCTTGTTTAAGCACCCCAGCTACGAATACTTTTTCCGCTCGACCTTTTACTTTCCAACCTGCATAGGGGCAGTTTCTACTTTTGGATTTAAACTTATTTGGATCGATAGTCCATTCAACATCTGGATCAATGATGGTGACATCGGCCCAAGCGTTTGGTTTTAAGGTGCCTCGGTCAATTCCCAATACTTTTGCAGGATTGATGGTCATTTTTTCGATCATTTGGCTCCAGGTTAATACGCCTGGAATTATTAGAGCTTGAATGCAAATTGGAAGAAAGGTTTCAAGGCCGATGATACCATTTGGCGCCTGATCTAGTTCGCGCATTTTCTTTTCGGGGGCATGTGGCGCATGATCGGTTGCAAGAACTTCCAGAGTATTGTCTTTGAGTCCCACCAAAATTGCATCTATATCAATCTGGGTACGCAAGGGCGGAGACATCTTGTAGTTGCTGTCGAATGTTCGAAGGCATTTGTCTGTAAGTGTAAAATGATGCGGGCAAGCTTCGCCGCTAGCTTTTACTCCCCTGCCCTTTCCTTGTCTGATTAGTTCGACTCCGCCTTTAGTGGAAACATGAAGAATATGAACTTTTGCTCCGGTAAGTTCTGCAAGTGCGATTTCGCGGTAGATCATGACTTCTTCAGCGGCGGCAGGTAAGCCGCGTAAACCTAGGCGCATGCTTTCTATTCCTTCGTTCATCACGCCGCCCTTGGTAAGATCCAAATCTTCCGAATGGCTGAGTACGGTTTTATCGAAACCCTTGCAGTATTCCATCGCCCTGCGCATGATTTCTGCGCTGACAACAGGAGTACCATCATCGGTAAATGCAACAGCTCCGCCATTTACTAGCCCGCCGATTTCTGCAAGTTCTTTGCCTTCGCGCCCTTTAGTAATGGCGCCAATTGGGAATACATTGGCGTATCCTGCTCGTTTTGCTTGAAGGATGACAAATTCTGCTGAAGCTTGTGTATCTATTGCAGGTTCGGTATTTGGCATGCATGCGACCGAGGTGACGCCCCCCACGATTGCGGAATGAGCGCCGGTTGCGATAGTTTCGTCTTCTTCGCGGCCGGGTTCGCGGAGGTGTACATGCATGTCGATTAGGCCCGGGGTAACAATCATGCCTTTGGCATCAATAATCTGGTCGGGATTAGCTGCTAGGTTGGGGCCAATGCCTAGGATTTTCTCGCCTTGGATCCATAGATCTGCAATTTGATCAATGTTTTGGGATGGATCGATAACTCTGCCAGATCGGATGAGAATGGTGTTCATGGACGGATTTCCTGCTATGCGAGTACGAATGAAGCCCTTAGGTGTTATATGATGTGGCTAGTGATGTGGGGTGGGAAGTTTTGAGGAATATCGGGTTGAAAGCTTCATTTTTGTAGAAGTAATAAGAAAAGCTAAGCTACCAAGTATAAGGTACAAATGTATACTAACGCTATGGAGGTCGTGCCATGGCTGCTTCTTTGCTTAATCATTCTTGGTATTCTCTGCTTCAAGGTGTTTCCAGCCCGGAGCATTTGATCTCGGTTGCTGCCCGCCTTGGATATACATCCCTCGCTTTAACCGATACGAACAATCTTCTTGGCGCAGTTGCATTTCATGATTTGTCGTTGAGTTATGGTATCAAGCCCATTCTGGGTTCAGTATTGCGAACGCCGACTCAATCGGTTGTTGCGCTTATTCAAAATCGTGCGGGTTATCGATGTCTGTGCTGTATTCTCAGCAGGTTAAACTTGAATGATGATGCCAATCTGAGCGAACTGTTGCTGGAATTCAATCAAGGGTTGCACCTATTAGTTGATACTCCAGAGCTTTTGGAATTGTTGCATCCTGTTTATGCCTCAAGAGTGTGGGCTGGGATTAATCGTGCGGGGCGCAGGCGTTCAGTTTCTTCTCGTCAGCGAAAATTGCTTGAGTGTGCTGATCGATTGGGGGTATCTCTAGTCGCTTTGCATGGTTGTTATTTTGCCCAACCGGGATTGTTGGAATTATATCGTGTGGTCCGAGCCATTCGCGAGTGCACTCTTTTGCAACGATTGGTAGATGATCATGTCGGGCCAGAGAGCCATTTGCTGCCCTTGAATGAATTTCAGGAACTATTTTGCGATATTCCAGAAGCGCTTGCCAATGCCAGCATACTTGCAGGAATTCTTGAAGTCGATGTTCTGCCTCATGAACTTATTCTTCCAGAACCTTTAGATTCGCGTGGTATGGAATCTGTGGTGCATTTAAGGGCGTTGTGTGTTGAAGGAATGCACCTGCGCAGATTGCATAAAAATGAAGATGCAGAAATCCGGTTGGAGGAAGAGTTAAAGATAATTCATGCACGCAGTCTGGATGGTTACTTTCTTACAGTGAATGAGATCACTAGGTTGGCACGCTCGGACGGTCATACCCCTGCCCTTCGTGGCTCTGCAGGTAATTCTTTGGTTTGTTATTTGCTTGGTATTACCGATGTTGATCCCCTGCGACACAATCTTGTGTTCGAGCGTTTTTTGCATATGGGGCGTGTTGATTTGCCTGACATTGATCTCGACTTCGATTGGAAAATTCGTGATGCACTGATTGATCATGTGCTCGAGCAAAGGGGCAGGCAATATGCAGCAAGGATAAGTTCGCATTTATTTCTTCAACCTAGATCGGCGTTGCGTGAATCTGCCAAGATACATGGGCTTTCGGAAGATCAAATCAGTGCCATGGGCCCTGCGATGGAAAAGCGATTAGAGCCTTATATAGCCGGGGGAAAAGTGGAACTGGCGCCATCTCATTATTCTGGTTGCCCATTGGAGCCATTGCAGTGGAAGCAGATGTTTTTTCATGCCCGATTGTTGGTGGGAAGGCCGCACCATTTGTCGATTCATCCAGGTGGAATAGTGATCACGCCAAATCCGATCGAGGAATATGCGCCTTTGCAATGGTCGCGCAAAGGAGTGGTGATAACCCAGTATGAAAAAGACGCGGTCGAGAAAATCGGGCTGGTGAAGATTGATCTTTTGGGAAATCGGGCACTTGCGACTGTAGATGAAGCTTCCAGTCTTGCGGGAGAAAGAATATTGCCTCATGCAGACATGCCTGAAGAGGATCCAAAAGTTGGTGAACTGCTTCTGCGTGGTGATACACTCGGTGTTAACCAGATGGAATCGCCCGGCATGAGGCATTTATTGGTACAGATGCAGGCGCATAGTCTGGATGATGTGATACAGTCGCTGGCATTGATTCGCCCAGGAGCTGCATCGATTGGCATGAAGGAAAGGTTTATTCGAAGGCGCAGGGGGATTGAGAAACCTGCAAGCATCGATCCCGCCCTTGCAAAATTATTGGGCGATACCCAGTTGATGTTGCTTTACGAGGATGATTCGTTGAGGTTGTTAAAAGCGCTTGCGCAGCTTTCGCCTTCTGATGCGGATGCTTTTCGTAAGAAGGTTACCAAGTGGGAGACTGATGAGCAGTATAAGGCTTTAGCTATTGAGTTTTTCAATTTATGTGAAGGGTCTGGTGTTTCGAAGCAGGCGCTTTCAGACTTGTGGTTGCAATTATCAAAGTTCAACCGCTATTCGTTTTGTAAAAGTCATGCGGTTAGTTACGGTATCATTGCTTGGAAAGCTGTTTGGCTCAAAGCATATCATCCGCGTGAATTCTGGACTGCAGCATTAAATAATAATCAGGGTACTTATCCCAGGCATGTTTATATTGAGGCGATTCGTCGGGCTGGCATCCCTTTGTTTGCGCCTTGCGTCAATCGTTCTGGTGGTAATTTTGGTCTTGAAGGAATCGGTATTCGTGTTGGTCTTGATGCTATTGCTGGCCTTCCGCAAAATTTGAAGTTGTTGTTGTACGAAGAAAGGGATCGCAATGGGCCCTATACTAGTCTGGTTGAACTTATTACCCGCTTGAAGCCTGGTGCAGAAACTCTTGCACTTTTGGTTCAGTCTGGTGCTTGTGATTGTTTTGGCCTTCCCAGACCAGTGCTTTATCTTCAAGCGGAATCCGAATTACGGCGAAGTACGCAAGAACTTTTTGCGCCCCGTATTCCTGATCGTTGGGCCCCTGTGCAGGTTTCAAAGTTGCATAAAGCCCATGACGAATGGCAAACTCTTGGTTTTACATTGGAAATGCCTTTGATAGCGATGCTTCGTGCTAGTGCTGGATATGCCACGCCTGTTGGATTCGGGCGCACCACAAGTTGTGATGATTTTTCTAGAAGTATTGGTAAGAAAATCACAATTGAAGGTACCGTGGCTGCCTCAAGGCGAACAACAACAGAATCCGGAAAGCCAATGCAATTTATTTCTTTGGAAGATGAGACGGGGCTTGCAGATGTTGTTTTATTCCCGGGAAATTGCAATCCGATTGCACATCTTTCCATCGGACCTTATGTTGTCCAAGGAATCGTGGAAGAACATCATGGCGTTGCAGTGCTTGCAGCTACTAAGATAAGTAGTACGCAAGGAAAGCAGTCTTTGCATGTGCAAGAATATTCTGGGGGTTTTTCTTGAAAGATTCTGGGGAACAAAAAACATTATCCGCCCGCTGGGTTGTTCCCATCGATGGGCCGCCATTGGAATGGGGGCAGGTTCACATTGAAGGTGAAAAAATCGCTGGGGTTTCCAAGGCCGGCACTATTGATGTTGATGAAAATTTAGGTGAGGTTGTACTTTTGCCTGGATTGGTGAATGCACACACGCACCTCGACTTGACAGGTTTTCCTCAAGAAAGAAAAGATGGCAGTAATTTTCTTAAGTGGATTGATTCTGTAATTGCCCATCGAATGTCAACAACACCTTCGCAAATGCAAGAGCATATTCAAAAAGGAATCGACCAATCCCTAAAGGCAGGAGTCTGCTTAATAGGCGATATTTCAGCGGGAGGACATTCATGGGATTTGCTTTCTCAAAGCAAACTAGGTGGGGTGGTTTATTTCGAATTATTGGGATTAAACAGAGATCGGGCCCAAATAGCACTCGAAGCATTTTTAAGCTGGATAGAGCGTATCAAGCCGCAGGATTGTCTTTCTCCCGGGGTTAGCCCGCATGCTCCCTACAGTGTTCGCATTGAATTGTTGAATTTTGCGATTGAGCAGGAATTGCCATTGCAGATGCACCTTGCGGAAACTTTGCTCGAAATCGAATTACTTCAAACTAGGAAAGGTCCTTTTGCAGATTGGTTGATAGGGAAGAATGTTTATGATGAATCTGGAATGGTTCCCTCGGTGAGAAATATCTTGCAACTGCTGGATCGGAATTCTCAAAGTGTGTTAGTTCATGGAACATGCTTGACCGATTTTTCGGAAAAGAAAAGGAAGTTGGTATATTGCCCACGCACGCATGTTTTTTTCAACTCTTCGCCACATCCTATGCCTCAAATGTTGTCTGCGGGTTGGGAAATAGCCTTGGGTACGGATGGCCTTTCTTCAAATCCTGATCTTAATGTGCTTAGTGAGGCAAGATTTGTAAGAGCTAAATTTCCTCAATTACCCCCGGATCAAATTTTAAGAATGATTACGATTAATGGTGCTGCCCTTTTGCGTGCGGATAGGAAAAATGGTAGTCTTACGCGTGGGAAATATGCAAACCTTTGTTACTTTCCAATAAGCCTTAATGCGCCTGTTGAACCAGTGGAAAATCTTCTTTTGGGAAATCAAAGTTGTTCACGGGTCATGATTCATGGTAAATGGATATAAGTTAATTCTTCTTTTTAATTTACTTACGGATGGGATTTATATTGCTCGCCTTTATTGCAGTTAAACATTTAGAGTTGGAGATTTAATGCCATTAGGATATTTAACCCTGGTTTTGCATGCGCATCTCCCATTTGTTCGCCATCCAGAATTTGAAGACTTTTTAGAAGAAGATTGGCTTTATGAAGCCATGGCTGAAACTTATATTCCATTGCTTGAAGTGTTTGATAACTTGGAAAGAGATGGGGTTCAATGGCGCTTGACTATGTCCATAACCCCGACTCTTGCAGCCATGCTGGAAGATCCGTTGCTTTCGCAGCGTTTTGTTCGATATATCAATAATCTGATCGTGCTTTCAAAAAAGGAAGTGGAGCGCACCCGCTGGGAGCCAGAGTTTTATAAACTTGCAAAAATGTACCTCTCGCAATTTGAGATGATTCTTGATCGGTTTGAAAATCGCCATAAAGGGAATCTTCTTCATTCGTTCAAAAAGCATTTTGATTCAGGCAGTTTGGAATTGATTACATCTGCCGCTACTCATGGGTTCTTGCCTTTGCTGAGTTCAAATCCTGGTGCTGTTCGGGCTCAGATCGAAATTGGTGTGAAGGAATTTGAAAGGCACTTTGGCAGAAAGCCAAAAGGGATCTGGCTCCCAGAATGCGGTTATATTGAGGGCCTCGAAAAAATTCTTGAAGCGTGTGGCGTCTCGTATTTTTTCACTGACACTCACGGTGTTTTGTTTGCAGAGCCACGCCCCACTTATGGTATTTATGCGCCTATCCAATGTACTGGTTCATCTGTTTTTGCATTTGGAAGAGATACTGAACCTAGCAAACAAGTGTGGAGCGCATTAGAGGGGTATCCCGGAGATTACGCTTACAGAGAGTTTTATCACGATATCGGGTTCGATCTTGACTTTGAATATCTAAGGCCCCATTTGCATCAAATTGGTATCCGGACTATGACCGGAATCAAATACTTTAGAATTACAGGGAGGTCGGGTGAAAAGAAGCCCTATCATCCAGAGCAAGCCACTGAAAAAGCAGCGGAGCATGCAGGTAATTTTTTGTTCAATCGTGAAAAACAAGTTGAGTGGCTTAGCGGTGCTATGAAGGATCGCCCAGCTTTAATTGTTGCGCCTTATGATGCTGAACTTTTTGGGCATTGGTGGTTTGAAGGCCCGCAGTGGCTTGATTTTCTATTCCGTAAAATGCATTTTGATCAACAAACAATCAAGTGCATCACCGTTCCAGAATATCTTGAAAAACATCCTAACATTCAGCATTGCCGACCGGTTATGTCTAGTTGGGGGAACAATGGTTATAGTGAAGTTTGGCTTGAAGCTTCCAATGACTGGATTTACATGCATCTTCATGCATGCGCTGATCGCATGGAAGAGCTTGCGTTCAATAACCTTTCCCCCGATCCCATTAATTTGCGGGCTTTGAATCAGGCGTTGAGAGAATTGCTTTTAGCGCAATCGAGTGATTGGGCTTTTATTATCAAGGCGGGTACCACGGTTGATTATGCTGTTAACCGTACAAGGATGCATATCTTAAATTTTCTTCATTTGTATGAGCAGATAACTGAAAAGCAGATTGATGAATCTTGGCTTACTGAAGTGGAAGCACGGCACAATTTGTTTCCAAATATTGATTACCGTGTTTTCTCTTCTGTGAATTACCAATACAGCGGTAGTTAGAGCGATTGCCCTTCATCCATGCTTACAAGTTGTGCAATTTCTGTGGTTTTAAATCCAAGAACCATAGGTCGGATTACATCTTTTAAGATTGCAACATCGTAGAGTTCCGTCACCATGCCATTAAGCCTAACCCATTCGATGACATTGCCGGTAGAAAGTTCTATAACCTGCAATCCACACCAAGCTTCTGCATCTCGTTTGAGGAGTTCAGAATCTAATTGAAGGCCGCTGAAAGTTTTATCTTTGCGTGGTCCAGAGAGGCCAACAATTGCAAAGTTTCCTGAAAAAGCCATGCCACGAAGGTAACCTGGGCAGAAAGTGATGGGTTCAAAAACACCTTTTTTACGATCTACCTTTCCAAAATACCCCGTGCCCGAGTTATGTACATAAAGTTCGCCCCGATAAACTCTAGGGGAATGTGGCATAGAAAGGCCCGAAACAATTGTTTCACCACTTGGAACTTCTAGAACACAGCCGCCATCATGCCTCCGATTTCTCCATCCGTCCACCACATCCGATTTGCTTACGACGGTAACATATTTGCATTTTCCATTTTCTAAAGCTAAGCCATTAAGATGGCATCGGTCTTCAGGGGTAATCTTACTAAGGAAAGCAGGTTTCCACAAAGGGGTAAAACTGTGTTGATTACTGAAAGTAGCAAGGCATCCAAACATGGTGTTAACAAAAACAACCCGTCCGGAATCTTCGACCACAATGTCGTGTACATCAAGATCGCCTGTTGTGTATCCAACCCGAGGAATGTAAAGTTTGTCGTGATCGTTATGCATTTGGCCCGGCAGCAAAGCGTTTTCAAAGCGCCATACTTGATAGGTGGAACTCAGCCAAAAGCCATTATCAGTGGAACAAAGCCCCATACAGCGCTGTAAAGTTCGTTCGAAGACAGAGATTTGCCCATCTTGTTTTCTTCCAAGAAGAAAAACTTTCCCTGCCTGATAGGTAGAGAATGCAAGGCTGATTTTTTCGAGGGCAAGCCAATTGCTGAAATTACGCGATGATGTTACTTCTAGCCAAGGTTCTTCATTAGTTGTGATTTGATTGGTTGTTGCATTGCTCATTAAATTAACTCTTAGATTGGAAGAAGTTTAAAGCATAAAATTGTAATATATATGAAATGAATATATTCAGGAAAACTGAAAAATACAAGTTTAATAGTAGTATGGGTTAATTAGAATTCTTAACTGTGACAAATTTTATGGATCCTTATCAAGTTGAAAAATTCCGTAACGAGGCTTATGCGCGATTCCAATCAGGAAATATTGATGAAGCTAGGGAAATAGCGCTCAAAATACTTGATAAAGCACCCGAGCATGCTGATTCCTTGTATTTGTTGGGGGTAATAGCCCACGGCGAGAAAAAAATAAAAGAAGCTCTTGAGTGGATTTCCAAATCTGTTCAAAGTGCTCCTAAAAATGCAGTTTTCTGGAATTCCTTAGGTGAATTGCATCTGGATAATGAAAACCAAAAAGATGCAGAGTATAGTTTTCAAAAATCAATTATTTATGATCCAGGTTATGCCCGGGCTTTTAATAATCTTGGAAGGCTTAAAATGCTTCAGAAGGACAACGTTTTAGCGCGTTCGTTTTTCGAAAAAGCCACATTAGCTAATCCCAACTATGCAATTGCATTCAATAACCTAGGTGTGGTTTTTCAGGGGTTAAGATTACACGATGATGCAAAAGTTTCTTTTGGAAAAGCACTGAATATTAGGCCGAATTATCCAGAAGCCCATTTTAACATTGCTAATACCTTGTTTAATCTGGGTGATGTATTTGGTGCAATTGAACATTATCAGAAAGCAATCAATACCAAGCCTGATTACGCAAAAGCTTACTTTCAAATGGGATTGTCGTTCCAGCAATTACGCAGAGATTTTGATGCCTTGGTATGTTTCCAAAACGCGGTAAAATTAAATCCCAATGATGCTGAGATGCTTACCAAACTTGGTGATCACCTACTCGTCAAGCAGGATTGGAAAGAAGCAATTGAAGTATTGGAAAAAGCAGTTGAAATAAATCCAAATGCAATGGAAGGTTTTACACGCTTATGCCACGCCAGGCAGTTGGTTTGCGACTGGAGTAGTTACCAAGATGATTTAGATTTATTGTGGAAGGATGCAGAAATAAAGATTGGCAAAGGTGAATGCCCTGCAGTTGGTCCATTTCAATCCCTTACAGTTCCCTGGTCGTTGGATCGGTTGCAGATGATCGCTAGGATCCATAGTGCCAAAACCAAAGTTGAAATCGGGGTTGAAAAGTTGCATCAGTTTGATGTTTCTAAGAATGATTCTCCAACGAGATTACGAATTGGTTATTTGTCGGGAGATTTTTATAATCATCCGGTGAGTCATCTTTTGCATGGTTTTTTCGGAAGACATGATCTGAAAAAGTTTGAAGTTTTTGTTTATTCATTCAGCCAAAAAGATGACAGTGATTTTCGTAAACGCATTGAAAATGAAAGTGAGCATTTTATCAATGTTGCAGGAAAGAATTCCAAAGAAATAGGGCAGCAGATTGCCTCTGATAATATTCATATTTTAGTGGACTTGATGGGGTACACAGGTTTCAACCGTGTTGCTTCTTTTGCAATGCGGCCTGCCCCAATTCAGGTAAGTTTTTTAGGCATGTTGGGAACCATGGGGGCTGATTTCTTCGACTATATTATAACGGATTCATTTTTGACGCCTAAAGACTATCAGGTTTACTTTGATGAAAAATTTGTCGTTATGCCTCATTCCTATTTGATAGCAGAACTTGAACCAGAAGACTTATCTGGAAAGGTGGATCGGGAGAAGTATGGTTTGCCTGCTAGTGGTTTTGTTTTTTGTAGTTTCAATAATAGTTACAAAATTGAACCATCAGGTTTTTCTATTTGGATGCGAATTTTAAAGCAGGTGCCCGGTAGTGTGCTATGGCTTGCAGGGCAATCAGGTGGTGCATTGCTTGAACAAAATCTTCGTAAAGAAGCTACTCGCTGCGGTGTAGATGATAGCAGATTAATTTTTGCAGGTTTTCTTTCAAGAAATGAACACTTGAAACGGCATCAAGTTGCTGATTTGTTTCTTGATTCGTTTGTTTACAACGCTGCTGCTACATCAAGCTTAGCCTTGCAATTGGGCCTTCCTGTAATTACTTGTCCAGGTGATACGTTTGCTTCTCGTGTTGGTGCTAGTTTGTTGAATTCGGCTGGTTTGTCCGAATGTATAGCAAAAGACCCAACTGAATACGAAAGTCTTGCTGTAAAGCTTGCAAATGATCCAAACTTATTGCAATTGTTTCGAACTCGATTACTTGATAACCGTTCAAAGTCACCTTTATTTGATACAAGTCGTTTCGTTGGTAATCTTGAAAAGGCTTATAGTTTTATGTGGAAAAATTATAAAGCGGGTAATACCCCCAAGCCACATAAAGTTCAAGAATAACTAATTTAAAGGGTCTTTAAGTATTCTATAACTTGGGACCGCTCATCTTCGGTTAGGTCGTCACCGAATGTATGACCGATATTCAATCTTCCTGGGGTGGAAGTGTCGTACCATTTTCGTTGTTCCGTAATTTCTTTTTCTAGAAGGTGATCGCTGTTGTTTTTAAATTGATAATTCCAACCGAGTTCTTTCTGGTTGTAATTAACAAATTTATTTTCAAAATCACGGGTAAAAACTTTGGGTCTGGCCTTGGAATTTAGAAGAGTATAAACCGAAGGGATGGATCCATTATGAAGATAAGGGGCAGTTGCCCATATTCCATCCAAAGGCGGGGCTTGATATCCATCGGTTTCGCGAGCCTTGTAATCATCGGAAAACCAACCTTGAATTTCTTTTGAGAACCAAGAGGAGTTGTAAAATCTACCAAAGTCTTTGGTGATGCCAAAAAAGCGTTTAGTATCTGTCCCAATGACTTTAAGCGGGATAATTTTATTAGGATATTTTGGTTTGTCGCCATAGGTTCCATGGCATTTCGAACAATTGTTTTCAAATAATTCCTTTCCTTGTGCAGCAAGAGAATGTTCGATCGCAAAAGGGTAAGCAGGAGGTTGAATCGAAAGCATAAAAGCTTGTAGGTCTGAGAATTTTTTTTCAGTGGTGTTAAAGTGATCTGGGCCATGAAGGGGGCTCATCATGAATTGCATTACGGAGCGAACAGATCTGGCATCCGCCCCACCAGTTGCATATATCGATTTTTTCTTTTTCAATAGCCACCATGCCGGTGGATCTTCGTGAAGTTCGTCGTTAAGGCCCAAGTTAGCCCAAGATGTTTTCAGGGATAGATCCGGATTACGAAATCCGATAAGAAAAACAGAGACAGCTCCAGCTTCATTTGTACCCCGCGAATTTCCGAATCGAAAATCAAGATGTTTTTTATTGCCATCGGCTTTATTCATGTCTTCGAAAAAAGTCTGCAGGTCGAGTGAGTTATTACCCAAGCCGGGATAAGGTTTTCCGTCGAGTATTCCGCCATGGCAAATCAAACAATCCAGAGCGATGCCCTTTACTGTTCCGAGGGTGAATGGGAAAGGCGCAAGTTTTAGCCCCATGGGTAGGTCGTCATTTTGATAGGGAGCTTGGTGCATGCCGTAGCGGGATTCAAAAATTTCGAGTGCGATTTTAGGGCTGGGTCGAGATTCAAGATTCCATTGTTTATGGAGGTTATTTAAAGCTTTTAGAGTAAAAGAAGGGGCCGCAAAA
>Ga0209033_1001147_pt1 | contig 15370 bp, 16 predicted proteins | sample LauGreFa1BDMLBDN_2_FD_188218 | JGI IMG/M metagenome (GOLD analysis project Ga0209033, IMG submission 188218) | Freshwater lake microbial communities from Lake Michigan, USA - Fa13.BD.MLB.DN (SPAdes) (version 2) | ecosystem: Environmental > Aquatic > Freshwater > Lake | place: Lake Michigan, USA...
GCATCATTAGGCGTTGCAATTGGTAGGTAGTTTTCGCGCAAGAACTTTGCAGTCTTTGCAGATGCGGCTTCAGCAAGCTTTGCAGCCTCATGTATTGCTGGATACTTTCCGTCAGGATCAAAGTTTTTGCACATTGCGCTATATCCACCATTGGCATAGCTATCTAGCTGCTCAATAACACCTTTAACCTGGCGCTGAGCAGTTGTTTTGCCGCTCTTTGCAACGGTCATGATTGTTTCGCACCAAGAGCTATATGCGGCATCGACTGCAGCTAAACGCTTGGCAATATTGTCGAAATCTTGTGCTGATTTCTTTGGCATTGGCTCAAAGATCGACCGCACATTTGAAGGTGGCGATGTCAAAACATTCCACAATACAAATCCTTCTTGACTGTCATGTAAAGCAAGGCCAGATTCAAGACGTTCAGTCATTACGGCCTTGGCAATACGATCGATTTCATCGATAGGTTGCATGGCAGAGAGCTTTTTCAAAGTTTCGCGAGTTAAGTTCGCACTTACCTCGGCTGCTGCTATTGAGAAGTCATCTAGTTTGTCTTGATTGAGCCCATTGCCAAGATAGGTGCAGCCCATTGGGCTAAGAGCTGCTTCTTGATCGATGTAAACATCGCTGATTTCAAATATGGGTGATCTATGTGTCATGGCCGAAGTTTGGCAGTGCTGTGAGGCTTTGTCCACGGTTAATTGTTCGAAAGTAGCCTAGGCTTACCAGCATGAGCCAGACCCCAGTTGCTCCCCCAAAGTTACGTGGTTGGTTTCACCTCGGCGCAACTCCGGCAGTCATCATCGCATCTCTGGTTTTGTTTATATTGAGTAAATCTTCCCTTAAGTTTGCAGTGGCCATCTATTCCATCACCGCAATTATGTTGTTTAGTGTTTCTGCTATTTATCACCGAGTGCCTTGGGTGCCAGAAAAGAAAAAGATTTGGCGTCGCTGGGATCATGCAAACATCAATTTATTAATTGCTGGTTCTTACACCCCATTTGCTGTTGCATTACTGGAAGGACGCGATCGAACAATCTTGTTACTGGTTGTGTGGATCGGTGCGGCAATGGGAGTTGGTCTTCGTGTTTTCTGGATTGGCGCACCTCGATGGTTATATGTCGCCAATTACTTAGCCTTGGGCTGGGTTGCTGTTTTCTATACTCCTGCCCTATATCGCGCGGGTGGTTTGTGGGTACTACTTCCGATCGCAATAGGCGGTCTGTTCTACTCAGTTGGTGCCATTTTTTACGCCCTTAAGCGCCCTGGCCGTGCGGCAAAGTACTTCGGCTTCCATGAGCTCTTCCATATCTTCGTACTTGCAGCGTGGATTAGTCAGTACATAGCGATCTCGGTGGCGATTTACAGTAAATAGGTCATTGCTCTAACCTAAGCCATCTCTACACAGGCTTTATTGAGCAGCGAGGTGCATGATGGCGCAGAAGAAGAACTTCCTTAACTGGGTGGGCTTTACTGAAGAAGAGAGCACTAACCTGCCTTCATCTGTTGATCGCATTCGCGAACTAGAAGCTCAGATTGCAGATTTGAAATCACGCCGTGACATAACCGGCTTAACCAAAGAAGAGTTTGAAATTCTCGCAACTGAAACTGCGATGTCCATGATCAAATCTGCTCAAGCACGTGAGAGTAAGGCCCAAGTAGCAGCAACTCGATTGGTGTCAGAAACTGCACGCGCAACAAAGGAAGAGTTAGAAGCAGCCGATGCAAAGGCTCGCACGATTCTTTCTGGTGCCGAAACTCGTGGACGTAAATATATCCAGGCTGCAGAATCTGAAGCAGAAGAAAAGATTGCACAAGCTGAGGCTGAAGCTGAAGCACTGATGGAGAGTAAGAAGCGTGAAATTTCTACTCTTGCCACGGCTGCCCGTCGTGAGGGTGAACGCATCATCACTGAAGCAACAACAGAAGTAACTGGATATCGTCAATGGCTTTCTGGAGTCATCTCAGAAGCAGAGCGTTTATACAGAATTCAAAAGCAATCACTAGATGCTGCTGAGTCTGCAATTCAGCAATCTCGCAATCGCCTAGATGGTGCCTTCCAAAGATTAGAAGATCTACAAAAGAGCGTTCTAGATAACTTAAATGCAGATGACACTTTGATTAATCCAGGGCCCCTTAAAGTTGCTAGCCAGCGAACACGCCCTGCATTAGCGGCACCTAAGAAAGCAGCAAAGAAGGCTGCAAAGAAAGCTCCAGCAAAGAAGAGTGCTGCAAAGAAATCTGCAAAGCGCTAGATAGCTCTTCGCTATTTAAAACAGCGTTACTTCGTAGGAGTTAATCAATCATGGCCAATGAACGAGGTATCCGATACATACCTGCAATTGATGGCTTGCGTGCTGTCGCGGTAATTGCAGTTATTTTGTATCACCTTGGATTCAAATGGATTCCTGGTGGATTCTTGGGTGTTGACCTCTTTTTTGTTATCTCTGGATATGTAATCACTCGTTTGTTGTTGGATTCAATTCAGCGTAGCGGCGGTTTAGATCTCCGTGCTTTCTATGTGGCCCGTATCCGACGCTTATTACCACCACTTGTATTCATGATCATCACAACAACAATATTTGTTGGTTTTTGGGCGCCAGATACTATGCGTCGATTTTTGGGTGATGCTCCATTTGCACTGTTTGGTGGAATGAATTGGTGGCTAGTTTTTCGCGAGACAGATTACTTCGAAGCAATTGGGCGCCCACCGTTGCTACAACACACGTGGTCTTTAGGTGTGGAGGCACAGTTCTATCTGGTGTGGCCGTTAATTTTGTTATTGGTGCTTCGTTACTTTGGCAAGAACAAGATCCCTGGCGCCGCCCTTTTGATTGCTGCCTTTTCAGGTATCGCGTTGCTAGTGGTATCGCTACAGATAGATGCAGCAAATACATCAAAGGTAAGTCACGTTTACTTTGGAACAGATACCCACAGTATTGGCTTGTTTCTTGGTGCTGCCTTAGCGGTCCGCTGGATTCCGCAAAACTTGCAAGAAACGGTAACTCGTAAGGCTCAAGACTTTATTGATGGAATCGGAATAGTTGGCTTTCTAGGAATCATTGCAGCATTTTTGTTTATCGATGAAAACGATCCAACTTTGTATAAGTTGGCCTTCCCGTTAGCTGGATTATTTGGATGCGCAATCATCACTTCAATTGTTCATCCCGCATCTCGTTTTGCGCCAATCTTAAGTAGCAAGCCATTTGTTTGGATCGGTGAGCGTTCATACGCAATTTATCTGTGGCACTGGGTAGTTTTTCAAGTTACCCGACCAGATTATGATCTTGAAGGATCACAATGGGCTCTCTACACATTGCGTGTATTAATCGTTTTTGCCTTGGCAGATATTTCACTCCGCTTAGTTGAACTGCCTGTTCGTACCGGATTGATTGATTACTGGTTTAAAGGAATGAAATACCGTACAAAGCGGGTGCAATTGCGCCAAAAGGCTGGTGTTGTCTTAATCGTGCTTGCGATTATCGGCTCAACCGCGACGGTTGCAACTAGTGCAATTGCGAAAGGTGATAGGCAATTAGCGCAGTTGAAGGAACAGTTGCAACCACCTACCACCTCCCCTTCTGTACCTTCTGATGTCAATAATCCTGGGTTATGGGTTACAGGCGACTCAGTAATTCTAGGAATCCGTTTTGAATTAGATAGTCGTCAACCTATTGGATTAATTAACGCAAGAGTAGGACGACAAGCGAGCGAGCTTCTTGAAGTGATCACTAATGACAAAGCAAATATGAGTATGGCTACGATTGTTTTGAATTTGGGTAATAACAACAAGCTAACCGAAGAACAGGTTGCTGCAATTTTTGAGCAGATTAAAGATCAGCCTCGAATTGTTGTGGTTAATACAGCGGTTCCACGGGCTTGGCGAGATGAGAACAACGCACTCATCGCACAGTACGCATCTCTATACGGTGCCTTCTTAGTTGATTGGGCCGCTATTTCTCAAGGTCGCTCAGAGTATTTTGGAGCAGATGGTGTCCACTTAGTGCCCGCCGGTGTGCGAGCTTATGTCGATGCAATTACTGCGCAGCTTTAAAATTTTCAAAAAGTGAACAAAACAAAATCCCCCACCAATCGGTGAGGGATTTTATTAAATCTAATTTAGATTTACTTGAACTCTCCTGGAATTCCAAAAGCTGTAGCTGATGCAGTTTGTCCATCTGAGTACACAGATGAAACGCGGAACTGAGTCCATCCTGAATCACTTGCCTTTGTAACATTCTGAGTTAGTTGATCTGCTGGAACAGTTGCAATAACTGTCCACTCACCTGTTCCGTTTGCACGGATCTCAACGTTATATCCAGTTAATCCATCAACTGCTGTTGGAGCAATCCAGCGCAGTTTCAATCCTTCTTCGCTCTTTAGAGCAACAAACTTAGTTGGAGCTTCCACAGCTGTAACAGGTGTTCCTGTTGACTCTGTTGCAGATGGTTCAGCAGATGCACTTGGCTCTGCAGATTCTGACATTGATGGAGTCGGGTTCGCTGCATCATCGCTATCTGATCCAGATGACTGAGACCAAACAATTGCAACCAATGCCACAATTCCGATTACAACAATCCATGCAGTGCGGTTAGAAGTTGATGCTTTAGGTGCTGCAACTGGCTTAGCTACAACAGGTGCAACAGCTTTAACCGGTGCGCTTATCGCTGCTGGCGCTGATGTGACTCGAGTTGTAGTTGCTTTTTTAACAACGCGCTTTGCAGGAGCCTTCTTTGCGGTCTTCTTTGCAACAGCTTTCTTTGCTGTCTTCTTGACTACACGCTTTGCCGCAGCTTTCTTAGCTGGAGCTTTCTTAGCTGTCTTCTTTGCAACTGCTTTTTTAGCAACAGCTTTCTTGGTTGTCTTCTTTTTCGCTACAGCTTTCTTAGCTGGCGACTTCTTTGCAGCTGTCTTCTTTGCAGGAGACTTTTTTGCTGCCTTCTTTGCGGTCTTCTTAACGGCCACTTCGAACTCCTTGGATTGCTATAAGCACGTAATTAACGCGCTGTGATAGGTAAAGGCTACCCCAGGCTCCCAAGCAAATGGATGACATGAGGTGCTAATGCACGTAGTGATTTTCCGCGGTGGCTCAATAAATCCTTTTCCTCCGCGCTCATTTGCGCAGAGGAAATGGACATTCCTGCCGGCTGAAATATCGGGTCGTAGCCAAATCCATTCTCGCCAATAGGGGCACGCAGAATCACTCCATCGAAACGTCCTTCGGCAACCTGTTGGCGACCATCCGGAAGTACGAGCGATGCCACGCACATGAAGTGCGCAGTGCGCTTTTCATCAGCAACATCTTTGAGCTGATCCAAAACCTTTTCTAGATTTGCTCGGTCATTTCCATGTTCACCGGCCCACCTGGCAGAAAAAATCCCTGGATCCCCGTTTAATGCATCAACACACAACCCCGAATCATCGGCAATTGCCGGTAATCCAGTTGCTTGGCTTGTGTAGCGAGCTTTAAGTAAAGAATTCTCTTCAAATGTTGATCCAGTTTCTTCGACATCTATTAAATCCGGAAACTGGTCTACGCCAATAAGTTCAATGGCACCAGGTGCTAATGCATCCAGAATTCGCCGAAACTCAGTGATCTTTCCTTGATTACGTGTTGCTAAAACAAGTTTGTGAGACATTACTTAGCAAGAACATCTTTCTGCAGTTGATTAAGTGTTGAACATCCAGCAACTGCCAAATCAAGTAGTTGATTTAACAATGCACGATCAAATGGTTCGCCTTCAGCAGTTCCTTGAACTTCAATAAAGCGTCCATCACCGGCAACAACAACATTCATATCTGTTCCTGCACGAACATCTTCTTCGTAGCAAAGATCGAGCATCGGAACACCATCGATGATTCCAACACTTACCGCTGCAACAGAATCATTGAGCGGCTTTGCATCTGCCTTGATGTGTCCTTGCGCCTTTGCCCAGGAGATTGCATCTGCAAGTGCAACATATGCGCCTGTGATTGCTGCTGTGCGAGTTCCACCATCTGCCTGTAAAACATCACAGTCAATAACGATTGTGTTTTCACCAAGCTCTTTCATGTTTACTACCGCGCGCAAAGATCGACCAACTAAACGTGAAATCTCTTGTGTGCGACCACCAAGTTTTCCTTTAACACTCTCACGGTCTGAACGTGTGTGAGTTGCACGAGGCAACATTGAATACTCTGATGTAACCCACCCATTTCCTGTGTCCTTTAACCAACGTGGCACACCTGGTGTAAATGATGCAACACACAAAACACGAGTCTTACCGAATTCAACTAAGACTGAACCTTCGGCATGATCTAACCACCCGCGAGTAAATTTAATTTCGCGCAGATCATTAACTGTGCGTCCATCATTGCGTGCCATTTATAGCTCCTTGTGCTCGACTTTTGTAACCTCTGGACCTAGAAAACGTCGAGCCAAGGTTTCAAAAGCCTTTGCATCACCGGTTGCTAAGAATCTATGTGTTGCTGGGGTTGCTGACTGTGCTCTTAACAAGCCATTTTCAACCAGTGTTCGATACAAATCTTTTGCTGTTTCTTCAGCACTAGAAACCAAAGTGACTCCCTCACCCATAACGTAGGAAATAACTCCCGTTAGCAATGGGTAGTGCGTACAACCCAAAACTAAAGTGTCTACCTTTGCATCCATAACTGGAGCTAAGTAATCACGTGCAACCTTTGTTATATCTGGTCCTGATGTCTCACCGCGCTCTACATATTCAACAAATAGTGGGCATGCTATAGATGTAATTTTGAGTTGTGGAGCAGCTGCAAAGGCATCTACGTAAGCCTTAGAGTCAATTGTTGCGCGAGTACCGATGACTCCAATGTTGCCTGTTCTTGTTGCTGCAACTGCACGACGAACAGCAGGTTGAATAACCTCAATGACCGGAATTGAATAACGCTCACGTGCATCACGCAACATTGCAGCTGATGCTGTATTGCAGGCAATAACAATTGCCTTTACACCTTGTTCAACAAGGAAATCCATTGTTTCTAATGCAAATTCACGAACCTCTGCTAACGGACGTGGGCCATAAGGACCACGTGCTGTATCACCAATATAAAGAGTAGATTCATTAGGAAGTTGATCCAAGATTGCACGTGCCACGGTGAGACCACCTACACCTGAATCAAATATTCCTATTGGGGCATCACTCACAGGGCTAGCCTACCTTGCACTCATGGCCTGAGTAGCAGGGTAACTATTCAGATTCATCCATAAGCGCAGAAATTAAACTTTCTTGCAGCCAACCAAGCCAGCTATAGACCGCATAAACGCCACGCATTGGGTCATCAGGGGCCAATAACTCCAAGTCTTCATGTGTGTTTTCTTCAACCTTTAGTCGCACACCAAGTGCAAGACGAACATCATTCATTGCACCTAGCCATGCATTTGCTCCGTCGTGATCAACTTCAACAATGCCATCGACCGCGCTCTTTAGATGCATCCGCATCGCCATAGCGTGCGCCTGTTTCTTTTGTCGCAAAGTTGATTCGGTATATCTGCGAAATTCGGATGCATCAACTTGATCGGCATAGGCATTTGGCAATAATCGCAACAACACTTCATCATCTGGTGGTGTGTCATGCATAGTTATGCCAACCATCGCAGCCAAGGGATCATCATTATGATGATCAACGCGTTCGGCTAACAGTTCAATTATCTGCTCAACTAGATTGACTAGAACTTCACGTTCAGATTCAGTGAAGTTTGCTAAGTAAGCGTTATCCCCATGACGGAAAAAACCATGCTCATTCTCTTTCATATCGCTTGATCACCACGTTGCAAAGTTGCCCATAATCCGTATTCATGTAAACGAGCAACATCATGTTCCATCTCTTCACGGCTTCCGGTTGAAACTACTGCCTTGCCTTCGGTATGAACCTTCATCATTAATTCATGAGCTTTTTCTTTGTTGTATCCAAACAATTCCATCAAAACATATGTCACATAAGTCATGAGATTAACTGGATCGTCCCAAACAATAGTTATCCATGGAACATCACCACTAAAAATTGCTTGCAACTCTTCTTCGATTTTGTCCTTAATTTTGGCCATGGTTATCGAATCACAATCGCAAACGGAGCCGAAGCGATATCGCCCACGATCTGAACTCGCATGGTGACAACTCCTCGCTTTGGTTCTGACGCAGTAAATGTAAGTAAACCATTGGCATCTGAAACAGATGCAGTACCAACATTTTGCCACTTTCCATTAATGTTTTTCTGCAAATTTGCGGATTTCCCAACTAATTTAGGTAGCAGCTGTGCCTTAACTGTAATTACAGCTCCCTTTGAAGCAGAGACTGGGCGATCAATTTGGATAAGACTCTTTACAGAAATCTTTTGTTCAGCGCTTACAGATTCTGCTCGCTCCCACGTTCCAACGGTTGTTAAGCGAATAGCGGCATCGCTACCCAAGGTCATGGGCGATGTGACCGTGCCATCGAGCCCAGTTACTAGATCTGTAACCTTCGTCCACAGAGATTCACTAGGTCGCTTGATTTCAAGGGCAACTGTTATTCCTGCTATCGGTGTTTTATCCTTCAAGGTGATTAAACCCTTTACGGTGAATAAATTGCCGTAGTTGATCGAGCCTTGATTTATATTTTCTAACGTCATCGTGTTAATTACCGGATCTGGCGCAATTGCAAGGGCAGCAGTTCGAATCTCGTTTGTAGCAGCTGCATCTTCCATTCCAAGGGTCCACATTGCAGCACCACCAAGACGATACTTTGCAACTAAAGCCATACGTTCAGCAAAGCTTCGCGCATTTTGATACCAAACAGTTCGATTAACTGTGCAGGCAGTTGATGCTCCAGTTGCAGACAATCCGTTATATGTCTGTGTGTAGTCATACGTAGCTTCGCCAAACTGTTCGTTATAGGTTGGAGTTGCTCCGTCAATGGCCGCTTTTGCTGCTGCGTAGTTCATTTTAAATGTTGCAGCTTTTGCACCACCTTTTAACCCAGGAGGGGCAGATGTTGGACACTTTCCATTAACGGATGTGATCCAGTCGCGACCATAACCCGGCAAGCCAACATAAACTTTTGATGCCGACATGATGCTTATTGCATATTTAATGGTCTTTTCAGTCCAGGACAAAGGACCCATAGGTCCTGGTTTAGCAACTGAATAGTCATACGTCATGATTCTTAAACGATCAATGCTGCTTGCAATATCTGCCCAGGCATAAACAAAATAGCCTTTTTGCTTTTCTTTCGGATCATACAAATATGGAGTTGATACTGATAGCAATTTGTTTTTTGCATGAAGTGCCACGCTCAATTCTTTAACCAAGGCGACCCATCGAGGCGCAGTCTTACTCCAGGTATTGTTTCCATCAACAAAAGCAAAACCTTCATAATCTAGATCAATTCCATCAAAGTTGTTCTTAACTACTAAATCAACAATTGTATTGACGATTGTTGTTCGGGTGGCAGCATTTGAAAGGTATTCAGAAAGTACAAGTTTGGCTGTGCCATCAGTCATTGTTGGAATAATTTGCAAACCGGCACGTCGCATCAAACACACAGTGTCTTCCATTGGCCATGAAGGATTACCAGAAACATAATCATCACGAATTACTGTTGGGCTTTTTAAGCTAAACCAAAATGGCATTACCTCTTTCATTAAATCCTTATTTGTAAATAAGTATGAACTTTCGATAGCTTGATTTTCTGCTGGCCCATATTGAGAGGCATCGCAAACTGATGGTTGGCCTGCAATATTGGGTGCTGCTGAAGGTAGCTTGCGAACCAAGGGCAGCACCGTTTTAACGGAGTAATAAGGTATCCAGCCGGATAAAACCTTTCGTGGTTCTTTATCGGCTGCTTCTATAGGTTGGGTAATCGCTGTAATGAGCAAAACAATAAGAAGTGTGAAGCCAAACCTGCGCTTCATTATTATTTTTCTTCGGGTGCTTGCTTCAATCCTGCATAAATCTCTTTGCAGGTCGGACAGATCGGATACTTTTCAGGATCTCTCGAGGGGGTCCATTTCTTTCCGCACAGCGCCTTTACCGCTTTTCCGGTCACAGCTGATTCAGTGATCTTCTCTTTCTTCACATAATGAGCAAAACGATCGTGCCCACCATCATCTTCGAGTAGTTCCTCGGATGGTCGGGTCAACAGATCGGTGTCACCGTCTGTTCCGATTTTCTTGAAGAGGCCCATTAGGTGGATAAGAATACCTTTGTGCACCGCAAAAGTACGGGTAGAATTCACAAATGAAGGACTTACTCCGCACTGAGCACTTGAGCCGAGCCGATGTCGAATTATTGCTTTCGACTGCCGCTGAGTTTGCTGAGAATCCACTGCGTTCAAACACAGCTCTGGCAAATAAGTCTGTCGCTATTTACATGACAAAGCCTTCAACTCGCACCCGTTTGTCATCTGAAACAGCTGTTGCCCACCTAGGTGGGACGCCAATCTTTATTCGCGGCGATGAATTGCAATTGGGCCGCGGTGAAACCATTGCAGATACCGCAAAAATAATTAGTGGTTACTGCAGTGCATTGATCATTCGCACATTCGCACAAGCTGATGTTGATGAACTTGGTGCTAATGCTTCAATTCCTGTCATCAATGCATTAACAGATGATGATCACCCAACACAGTTACTTGCTGACTGGTTAACAATTCGGGAAAAATTTGGAACAGATATCAGTGGTCGCAAGTTTGTTTACCTTGGCGATGGAAACAACATGTCACATGCTTGGTTACTCATGGGAGCAATCATGGGTGCACATGTTGTTGCAGCAACTCCAAGCGGTAAGTGGGCACCAGATCCTGTTGTTGTAGCTGTTGCAAAAAATATTGCAGCGCACAACGGTGGAAAAGTTGAAGTAACTCATGATCCAGAATTAGCAGCAAAAGATGCATCTGTTCTTTACACAGATGTATGGATGTCAATGGGTGATTCAGAAGCAGACCGTGCAGAAAAGGTGCCAGCACTCTCACCATTTGCTGTAACTGAAAATCTCATGAAGCTAACAAGTAAGGATTCGGTGTTCATGCACTGTTTACCTGCCCATCGCGGAGAAGAAGTTGAAGCCTCAGTTATCGATGGCCCGCGTTCTGTCGTGTGGAGAGAGGCCTATCACCGCAGAACAACGATTCAAGCAATTCTTTATCACCTCATAAAAGGTGACTTGAAAGGTTCCACCCACTAACATTTGGCTCATGCGCGTAGCCGTTCCGAAGGAAATAAGAGCTGGAGAAAAGCGCGTTGCGCTTGTTCCAGACATCATCAATAAACTGACACGTTTAGGACTCGAAGTAACTATCGAATCTGGTGCGGGTACTCATTCGCAGGCAACTGATGCTGATTACACAACCGCGGGTGCGACTGTTAAGCAAGGCGATGTACTTGCAGATGCAGATGTAGTCCTGTCTGTTCAGCCTTTAACAGCTCAGCAAATGGCAACCTTGAAAAAAGGTGCAATCACAATTTCATTCTTATCTCCTGTAACTGCCGTTGATTCAATAGAGGCAGCAGCCTCCGCTGGAGTTACGGCTTTTTCACTTGAGCTTGTTCCACGTATTTCACGTGCCCAATCAATGGACGCCTTAACTTCACAAGCACTGTGTGCCGGATATCGCGCCGCTATCGTCGGAGCAGAACTTTCTCCACGATTCTTCCCGATGTTAATGACAGCTGCAGGAACTGTTACTCCAGCACAGGTCTTAGTACTTGGTGCAGGCGTTGCTGGATTGCAAGCTATTGCAACATCACGTCGCTTAGGTGCAGTAGTTTCTGCCTACGATGTTCGTCCAGCTTCTGCAGATGAAGTGCGTTCTATGGGTGCAACATTTATTCAACTAGAACTCGAAGCTCTGGAAGGTGCTGGCGGATATGCGCGTGAAATGACGGAGGAGCGCGCAGCAAAGCAACGCGAACTTTTAACTCCTTACATTGCAAAATCACATGTCGTTATTACAACTGCAGCTGTCCCTGGTCGCCAAGCACCTCGCTTAATGACACAAGCAATGGTTGATTCAATGGCGCCTGGAACAATCATCGTTGACTTGGCGGCAGAAACTGGCGGCAATGTTGAAGGATCAAAACCTGGCGAGATTGTTGAAACAGCTGGTGGAGTGCGCATCTGGGGCGGAAAAGATGTTCCTAGCCAGCTTCCATTCCATGCATCATTCTTATACTCACGAAATGTTGTGAATCTTTTGTCACTATTTACTGTTCCTGCAAAGGATGATGTAAAGGTCGCATTTAACCTTGATTTTGATGATGAAATCATTAACGGTGCTGCAGTTACACATGTCGGATCACGAAGAGGAGCTCAGTAATGGAACCAATGGCGATTCTTTCGATTTTCGTTCTCTCAGTCTTCGTCGGCTTTGAGGTAGTTTCTAAGGTTTCTTCAACCTTGCACACTCCCCTAATGTCAGGTGCCAATGCGATTCACGGAGTTATCTTGGTTGGTGCGATCATCGTGGCCGATCACAGTAAAACAAACTTAGAGCTTGGACTTTCAGTTGCGGCAATCATTCTTGCAACTATCAATATGGTGGGTGGGTTTGTTGTTACAGACCGAATGCTTGAAATGTTCAAGGGAAATAAAAAATGAGCCGCACGGTATATGACCTAATTGGCCTAGCCGCTGGCATTGCATTCATCCTTGCTCTCAAGGGTTTGTCCCATCCAAAGACTGCTCGTCGCGGCAATCTCATTGGTGCCTTTGGCGCTGGACTGGCAACACTTGTTGTCTTCTTCCACACCAATGAGAATTCTTCATTACCCCTGAATAATCTTGGATGGATCCTTGGCGCAATCGCAATTGGTCTTGTAATCGGAGTTCCCGCTGCTCGCAAAGTCCAGATGACCCAGATGCCACAACTTGTTGCACTATTTAATGGTGTGGGCGGTGGTGCGGCTGCATTAGTAGCGATCGTTGAGTACTTAAATCTTGGAGATCAAGCAACAACGGCTGAGGTTGTATTCACAGTCTTCACCGTAATCGTTGGCTGCGTTTCATTCAGCGGATCAATCATTACCTTCATGAAGCTGCAAGAGCTAATGACTACTCGCCCTGTGATTTTCCCTGCCGGCCGCTTCATTATCGCTGCCACATTAATTTCAGTTCTTGGCGTTGGCGGTTGGGTAGTTAGCGCCCTTGGAACAACACCACTTTTGATTCTTGCAGGATTATCACTGCTATTTGGAATCTTGTTCGTGCTACCTGTTGGTGGCGCAGACGTTCCAATTGTTATTTCACTTCTCAATGCATTTACTGGTCTAACAGTGGCTGCAAGTGGTTATGTGCTTGATTCAACCTTGTTGATCATTGCCGGAACACTTGTTGGCGCATCAGGAACTATCTTGACTCGTTTGATGGCAGAGGCAATGGGACGTTCATTGTTTGGCACATTGTTCGGTGCATTTACGGCAAAGCCTCAAGATGTTGCTGCGGCCGGTGAAGAGCGACCAGTTCGTTCTGGCTCACCTGATGATGTTGCAATCTTGCTTAACTATGCACGCCGCGTTGTCATCGTTCCAGGATTTGGACTTGCTGTTGCACAAGCACAACACACAGTGCGCGAATTAGCTGACTTAATGATTTCAAAGGGAATCGATGTCGCCTATGGCATCCACCCTGTTGCAGGCCGCATGCCAGGACACATGAACGTGCTGCTTGCAGAGGCAAATGTTCCTTATGATCAATTACAAGAAATGGATGAAGTTAATCCAACATTTGGTCAAACAGATGTAGCAATTGTTATTGGTGCTAACGATGTTGTTAACCCAGCAGCGCAAACAACTCCAGGATGTCCAATCTACGGAATGCCAATCTTGGAAGTTAATCACGCTGCCAACATCATCTTCTTAAAGCGTTCGATGCGTCCAGGTTTTGCGGGAATCGAAAATGAACTTCTTTATGATCCAAAGACAATGCTTTTGTTTGGTGATGCCAAAGCTTCACTTACCAAGGTTGTTTCTGCGCTCAAGGCCCTATAACAAAGAAGTTGCAGGTAGTTGAATGTTCAATTACTCTTGGACTCTGAACTAAGGAGAGTCCAATGCCTGCAGTAACCGTTAGTGACATCACCGTTTTGCCTCGCGTTAGCGAAGTTACTGGCGCGCGTGCTCGCAAGGTGAAGAGCATTACGACAGCGCCTCAAGGTTTTGAAGGTGAAGGCTTTCCAGTTCGTCGTGCATTTGCCGGTGTTGATATGGCAGAACTTGATCCATTTATCCACTTAGATCAAATGGGCGAAGTTGAATACGCACCAGGTGAACCAAAAGGAACTCCTTGGCACCCACACCGTGGTTTTGAAACAGTTACTTACATTATTGATGGAATCTTTGATCACCAAGATAACAACGGTGGCGGAGGAACAATTTCAAATGGCGATACGCAATGGATGACAGCCGGTGCAGGAATTTTGCACATTGAAACTCCCCCAGAAAGTTTGGTTATGTCTGGCGGTTTATTCCACGGATTCCAGCTGTGGGTTAACTTGCCTGCAGCAAAGAAGTGGTCGCCTCCGGCATATCAAGATGTCCGCGCAAAAGATGTTGCACTGCTTTCTTCAGCAGATGGTGGTTCACTACTGCGTGTTATTGCCGGCGAAGTTGATGGGCACTTTGGTCCAGGTTCAACGCAGACTCCAATTACTTTGTTACATGCAACTGTTGCAGCTGGTGCAGAATTACGCTTGCCATGGCGCAAGGATTACAACGCACTTGTATACACAATGGCAGGTCATGGCTTTGTTGGCGATGAAGCACGTCCCGTGCAAATGGGTCAGCTAGCAGTCTTTGGCGAAGGCGACACAATTGTTGTGCGCGCTGCAAATCAGCAAGAAGCGCGTTCTCCAGAACTTGAACTCTTTATCCTTGGTGGCGCACCCATTAAAGAACCTGTCGCATGGATGGGTCCATTCGTTATGAATACAAAGCGTGAAGTACTCCAAGCTTTTGAAGATTTCCAGAAGGGCTTACTTGGTTCAATTCCTGCTATTTATAAGGATGATGCCAAGCCAAAAACGCCACTCAATCGCAGCGGTGAAGGATCCAAGTTAGGCGCAGATGTTCTAGATGTCCATGGTGCACCGACTGATCTACAAGAAGGTTAATTAACCTGCAATACTAGGTAAATGATCTGGTGGCCAACAGAAGCACCAACCTTGCAGTATGGGTTGATCACACTTCGCGCACCAGAAGAACGCGACATCATCCCTTTATTTGAAGGCGTCAAGGATCCAATTATTCCTAAGTTCACTCGCATACCAGCTAACTACCCCATGGCTAATGCTGAGCATTATGTTCGTGAGCGCTCCCCTAATGGATTTACTATGAGGACCGAACTTCAACTTGCACTTGAATACGATGGAAAATTTGCAGGTGC
>Ga0209033_1001154_pt1 | contig 15328 bp, 14 predicted proteins | sample LauGreFa1BDMLBDN_2_FD_188218 | JGI IMG/M metagenome (GOLD analysis project Ga0209033, IMG submission 188218) | Freshwater lake microbial communities from Lake Michigan, USA - Fa13.BD.MLB.DN (SPAdes) (version 2) | ecosystem: Environmental > Aquatic > Freshwater > Lake | place: Lake Michigan, USA...
ATGAAAAAGATATTGCGATTTATGTCAGTGATTTCCTTACAAAATGCGGAATAGAAAATCAAATTATCAACAGCGCTCCAAATCGCTCCAATGTAATAGCACATATCAAAGGCGCAGATCGCAATCGCCCCGCTCTAGTTCTGCATGGACATTTGGATACAGTCCCAGCTAACGCCGAAGACTGGAAACACGATCCTTGGTCAGGTCAAATTATCGACGGAGAAATTTGGGGTCGTGGAGCGGTTGACATGAAAGACATGGACGCAATGATCTTGGCTGTCGTTGCGGATTGGAAACGATCTGGATACACACCTCCGCGAGATATTGTCTTGGCATTTTTTGCAGATGAGGAAGCGGGTTCACTTTTTGGTTCAAGGTGGCTAGTAGAAAATAGACCAGAGCTTTTCGAAAATTGTTCAGAGGCCATTTCAGAAGTTGGTGGCTTTTCGGCAACATTACCGAATGGAAAACGATTTTATCTAATCGAAAATGCCGAAAAAGGTTTTCATTGGATGCGGTTGATCTCTGAGGGAACTGCCGGTCATGGTTCGATGATTAATTTAGAGAATGCAATTACTGCTCTGAGTGCAAGTGTCGCCAGAATTGGTACATACGACTGGCCGGTTCGACAGACCCAGACCGTTAATTTTTTCTTAGGCAAAGTTGCCGAAGCATGTAATCTGCAATACGACCCTGAACATCCAGAAAATATCGTCGCGCAACTTGGTTCGATGGCCAGAATGATTGGTGCTACGACAAGAAATACAGCGAACCCAACCATGCTTGAATCTGGTTACAAAGCAAATGTAATTCCACAAACCGCCTCTGCAGTTATAGATGGAAGATTTTTGCCGGGTTATGAGGACGAATTCATGACTACGATGCATTCACTATTAAATGAAGGTGTAAGAATAGAAACGATTGCAACAGATGCAGCGCTTGAATTTCCTTTTGAAGGAAAATTGGTGGATGCAATGTGTGCCGCGATTATTTCTGAGGATCCAGAGGGTATTCCGGTTCCTTATTGCATGAGCGGCGGAACCGACAACAAAGCCTTGGCACTACTGGGAATTACCGGTTTTGGGTTTGCGCCCTTGAAACTTCCGCCAGATTTGGATTTCATGTCTTTATTCCACGGAATTAACGAAAGAGTTCCAGTTAGTTCTCTCAAATTTGGCGTGCGAGTATTGGATAAATTCTTACAAAACTGTTGAGTCCTAGTTCGCCAGTGAAAGTTGGGGCTTAATTACCCGGCGTCGCAGAGTCACCAAATGTCTGCCATCTGGGTAAATTCGAACTCGATCTAAAACCCAACTTCCTAACTCGGCTCGTTCTACAAGCATCGATCGAACGACATTGATCTTCATTCCTTTTGGAATTTGAATCGTCTGGTATTCGTAGGAGTTTGTTTGGTGAATTTCAATCGCCTGCCTCAGAAATATCATTTAAGGCCGAGCGAACAAGATCTGGCAAAACTAAATCATTAGAGCGCAAAGCACCGCGAAGTTGCGCAGAGGTACGTGCTCCAATGATCGCACTTGAAATTCCGGGTGCATCTCTCACCCAACTTAAGGCAATCTCAAGTGGTGCTGCTCCTAAACCATCTGCAGCCGTACTAACCGCAGTAACGATTTGCTTAGAGCGAGCATCAAGGTAATTTGCAACAAAGGGACCAAGGTGGGGACTTGCTCCACGAGAATCTGCCGGAATTCCATTTTGATACTTACCAGTCAACACTCCACGACCCAGTGGCGACCAAGCCAAAACACCGACCCCTAGGTTTTGAGAACAAGGCAAAACTTCTTTTTCAATTTTCCGATTGAGTAATGAGTATTCGTTATGCGTTGCACAAATTTCAGCCCTGCCAGCTCCGGTTGCCGAACTTTGCAATGTTATTGCACGAGCACTTTGCCATCCGGAAAAGTTTGAAATTCCAACGTATCGGACTCGGCCTGAATTAACGGCGATATCCATGGCTGAAAGTGTTTCTTCTAGCCTGACTGTCGGATCCCAAGCATGTATTTGCCATAAATCCACATATGTTGTTCGTAACCTTTTTAATGATTCATCAAGGTCTCGTAACAGAGCACCTCGAGAGTTATCAATTTCACGTCCTACGATTCCAGCTTTTGTCGCAATGACTACTTCCTCACGCGGAATCATTGTTCCGATAAGTCCACCAATGACTCTTTCACTATCGCCATCACAGTAACTGGCAGCTGTATCTATAAAGGTGCCACCAGATTCAGTAAAAATTCTAAGTTGTTCAGCTGCTTCATGTTCATCGGTGTCGCGTCCCCAAGTCATGGTGCCCAGCCCAATAGCAGAGACGCGTAATCCACTATTGCCTAGTTGTCTTTGTTCCACTTGCTAGCACCTCATTTATTTAACGGTGTTTACGTCAACTGCTCTAATTAGGTTCGTCGAATTGGGAAGTTTTCGGCTAACCTCTCCGGAGGGTATCTAAGGGAGGCTCGTTGGCAAGCGTTATTTTGGTTCGACACTCAAGAAGTACTGCAAATACCGCAGGAGTTCTTGCCGGCCAAGCCCCAGGCATCTCTCTCGACGAAACTGGCTTCACTCAAGCCCAAGGATTAACTGCACGAATTGGGGATGTTCTCATCAGCCGAGTCATCTCAAGTCCACTGCAAAGATGCATTGAGACTATCTCTCCTTGGCATGAAAAATATGGCAAAACAGAAATTGAAATCGACAATAATTTCATTGAATCAGATTATGGAAATTGGACCGGAGAAAAACTTAGCGAATTGGCGAAAGAGCCTTTGTGGAAAAGCGTCCAAAAATCACCATCGACAGTAACTTTTCCAGAAGGTGAAAGTTTCCAAGCAATGTTCAAAAGAGTCTCTATTGGTTTAGATTCAATCATTGATAAGTTAGCGGAGAACGACAATGTGATTGTTGTTAGTCACGGGGATATCATAAAGTTGGCGATAGCAAAGATTTTAGGTTTGCCGATCGACAATTTTCAAAAACTAGTGATCGATCCAGCGTCAATTTCAATCGTGAAGGTTGAAAATTCAGAAGATAAAGAGCACTCAAGAAGAACTGCGTTGATTTCAATGAATGAATCTGGAACTCCTTTAAGTAAGTTGCTAGAAAATAAAGAGTTGGCGGGACTTGGCGGCGGCAAAGGTGATGGGGGTGGAGCATGACCAGAAATATTTTTGATTTCCAAAAACCTGAACGATTCGTCGCTGGCACAGTAGGCATGCCTGGAGAGCGCACCTTTTATTTGCAAGCAAAAGAAGGAAACAGAATTTCTTCAGTAAGTTTGGAAAAAAGCCAAGTTGCTTTGTTAGCTGAAAGAATTCTAAATTTGTTAAAAGAGATGAATTTGCCGCCGAAATCAGTTGCGCTCAAAACAGATGATGCACCGCTTGAACTTCCTTTGATGGATGATTTTCGAGTTGGAGTAATCGCCATAGCCTGGGATCCACAAACCCAACAGTTAATTATTGAAGCACAAGCCGGAGAAACTGAAGAAGTAATTGATCATCAAATTACCGAGGGTCCAGATTTGTTTAGAGTGACTCTCACGGCCAGCATGGCAAAAAGTTTTGCACTGCGGTCAAATGCCTTAGTCAAAGCCGGCCGTCCTCCTTGTCAGTTTTGTGGAAATCCTTTAGACCCAAATGCGCATCTATGTCCGAGAGCCAATGGCTACCGACGTTAAAGAGGCGATAAGTAAAAAGCCGATCGAAATATTGGGCCGATTAGTTGACGCATCTAACGCGACTCTTTTTGGGATTTTGGAAGAAACTGAAATCAATATTATTTACAAACCCATCTCTGGCGAACGACCACTCTGGGATTTTGAAGAAGGATCGTTAGCTGGACGAGAAGTTGCTGCCTATTTAACAAGTGAATTTATGAATTTTAATCTTGTTCCATTTACGACCTTACGGGAAGGACCTTTTGGTCTTGGAATGGTTCAACATTGGATTGAAGTGGATGAATCTTTCGAAATTATCGAATTCTCGCAAAGCAACGATGAACGGTTGCGAAGTATGGCGCTTTTTGACGCGATTATTAATAACACCGATCGCAAGATTGGCCATTTATTACCGACCAAAGACGGTGAAATTTTTGGATGTGACCATGGAGTCACTTTCCACGTAGAAGACAAATTGCGAACAGTCCTTTGGCAATGGAGAGGACATACCTTTAATGATCAAGAGACCGCACAACTTAAGAGATTCATCGATGAGTTTCAAAATTGGAGTAATCTCATTGCAGAACTTCTGACTGATGAGGAGAAGGAAATAACTAGACAACGTGTTCTAGATCTTCTTGATTCAGGCAAATTTCCTTTCCCGTCTGAGGACTGGCCTGCCATTCCTTGGCCTCCGGTTTAGGTACTCTGTACCAATGCAAACTTGGACATCATTATCAATACCGGAGTACAAATTAGCATCCCAAGGCGTACAGATAACTTCCAAGCCGCGAATATGGAATACCGAAACCCAGGCAATAAATGAGATTACTGAAAATGAAATAAAGCTCTATGTTTGCGGAATCACTCCTTACGATGCCACACATATGGGACATGCCGCGACCTATTTAACTTTTGATCTTTTACAACGATTGCTATTGATTCAAGGCAGAAAAGTTTCTTATGTTCAAAACATTACAGATGTTGATGACCCGCTCTTAGAGCGAGCAATTCGTGACAATATAGATTGGCGAGATCTCGCAACTAAGGAAATAGATCTTTTCAAAGATGACATGAGTGCTTTGCGAGTGATCCCACCTCATCATTACATCGGCGCAGTAGAAGCCATCCCACTGGTGATTAAGGCAATTGAAAAGCTGATGGCGAAGAATTCTGTTTACAAAATTGAAAACGATCTCTACTTTGATATCTCTTCAGATCCTGAGTTCGGAAGTCGATCGCATTTGTCGCTAGAGCAAATGATCGAAATTTTTGCTCAGCGTGGAGGTGATCCAACTCTGGCCGGCAAGCGCAATAAATTGGATTGTTTACTTTGGAGAGCGCATCGTGAGGGGGAGCCAAGTTGGGCTTCACCTTTTGGTGCAGGTAGACCAGGGTGGCATATTGAGTGCACCGCCATAGCTCTTGAATATCTTGGAAGTGCAGTAACTATTCAAGGTGGTGGTTCGGATTTAATTTTTCCGCATCACGAAATGTGCGCAGCGCAAGGTGAAGTTATGAATGATGTTGCTTTTGCGAAGTATTTTGTGCACACCGGAATGATTGGTTATCAGGGCGAAAAGATGAGTAAGTCGAAGGGCAATTTAGTTTTTGTATCAAAACTTCGAGAAGCAGGAATTGATTCAATGGCGATCAGATTGGCACTTCTTGCTAATCATTATAGAAGCGACCGTGAATGGGATGATGTTCTTCTCCAAAATGCAACCAATCGGTTGGAAAGATGGAGAAAAGGTTTTGCTAAGCCAGAGGGACCGGAAATTACAGAGACAATTTCGCATGTAGTTGATGCACTAAATAACGATCTAGATACTTCTAAAGCGCTTGCACACATTGACGCTTGGGTAGAAACCGCAATAGTAGATTCTGGTTCAGATAAAAACTCAAAACTTGCGAACACTGGCACTCTTGCCAGATTTATCGATGCAGTTTTAGGTGTGGCAATCTAAATCTGAGGGTTGTCTTCTCCACGTCTGCGTAAATATCGTTCAAATTCACGGGCTATAGCTTCGCCAGTTGCTTCCGGCAAGTCAGCCTCGTCTTTGCTTTCTTCTAAAGATTTGACGTAATCCGCAATCTCGGAATCTTCCTGTGAAAGTTGATCAACACCAATTTCCCAAGCTTTTGCATCTTCAGGTAATTCACCTAAATCAATTGAGAGTTCTAATAAATCTTCTAAATGATTTAGCAAAGACAAAGTGGCTTTGGGACAAGGGGGTGAAGAAACGTAATGGGGAATTGCAGCCCAAATTGAAAGCGCATCGATCTCTCTCTGATTGCAGGCATCTTGAATTGCTCCAAGAATTCCCGTTGGTCCTTCATAACGACTCATTTCCAATCCCAGACGTTCGCCAAACTCTGGTCTTGCTGCAGTGGCGGTGACTGGTATCGGGCGAGTATGCGGAACATCAGCGAGTAGTGAACCAAGGCAAACGACCATCGAAATATCCAGATCTTCTCCAAGATCGAGTAATTGACCTACGAAAGTTCGCCATTTCAATGAAGGCTCGACACCAGATACTAAAATTAGATCACGATCATAATTTGGCAGCGAAACCCCACGAACCGTTGTGGTCGGCCAGGTAAGCGATCGATTAAATGATTCATCCACTGAAACAATCGGGCGATTATTTTGATAATCGTAAAACTCTTCCGTATCGAATTCACCAATCGTCTGAACTGGCCAAATGCTCGCTAAATGTTCAAGTGCTGCCGAAGCTGCTTCTCCCGCGTCATTCCAGCCAGAAAAAGCCAAAATCATGATTGGCGATCTGAGTTGCGGTATGCCCAAAATCTCCATGACCTAACACTAGAGCAGATGGCTTAACCGGTACTCTTTGCACAATGATCAGCCTGCGTCAAAGCCTCGAGAACCGCGTTTTAGTGGCCGATGGAGCCATGGGAACAATGCTTCAGGCTCAAAATCCAACCATGGAGGAGTTCCAGGGTTTGGAAGGTTGCAACGAGATTCTGAATGTAACTCGTCCAGATATGGTTGCCGCAGTACATAACGCTTATCTAGAAGTCGGCGTCGATGCGATCGAAACAAATACTTTTGGCGCCAATTGGGCGAATTTAGCTGAATACGAAGCAGAAGATCGGATTTATGAATTAGCACTAGCCGGTGCAAAGATCGCACGAGAGTGCGCAGATAAATATTCGACGTCCGAGCGTCCTAGATATGTTTTAGGTTCTCTTGGGCCGGGCACTAAATTGCCAACTCTGGGACATACAACTTATGAGCATTTGAAAAATGCTTACGAAATTGCCGCGCAAGGATTAATAGATGGTGGCTGCGATGGTTTGCTGATTGAAACCGCACAAGATCTTTTACAGGCGAAAGCCGCAGTAAATGGATCGAGAGCAGCAATTACTAAATCTGAGAAAGATATTTATTTAATGGCGCAAGTTACAGTCGAGGCAACCGGAACAATGTTGCTCGGTAGTGAGATTGGCGCTGCACTTACCGCTCTGGAGCCACTTGGAATTGACTCAATCGGTCTTAACTGTGCAACAGGACCAACAGAGATGAGTGAGCATCTTCGCCAACTATCGCAGCAAACAGAAATCGCGATCACATGTATGCCTAATGCTGGCTTGCCAGTACTAGGACCAAATGGTGCGCACTATCCACTTTCTCCAGTTGATCTTGCTAAAGCCCTAAAAGTGTTTATCGAAGATTATGGTTTGAATTTTATTGGTGGTTGCTGCGGAACTACTCCAGAACACCTTAAAGAGGTAGTTGCTGTTGCACAGATGGAGAGGCCAGTTGCACGGGAAATACCAGTCGAGGCCTCAGTTGCATCTCTTTACCAACAAGTACAACTCCGTCAAGACAAAACTTATTTAGCAATCGGTGAGAAGACGAATGCAAACGGATCTCGTGCCTTTAAAGAAGCGATGTTGGCGCAAAATTGGGAGCAATGTTTAGAGATCGCTCGTGATCAAATTCGCGATGGTGCTCATATGTTAGATCTATGTGTTGATTATGTAGGTCGCGATGGGGCTGTTGATATGAGTATTTTGGCTGAGAAGTTAGCAACTTCTTCAACATTGCCTATTGTTCTCGACTCTACTGAACCAAAAGTTATTAAAGCTGGTCTTGAAAGATTAGGTGGCAGAGCGGTAATCAACTCCGTTAATTATGAAGATGGTGATGGTGCAGATTCTCGTTTTGCCAAGATGATGGAGTTAGTTAGCGAGCATGGATGCGCTGTCATTGCATTAACCATCGATGAAGAAGGACAAGCCCGAACTGCTGATTTGAAAGTTGCAATCGCTACACGACTAATCGAAGATTTGAAAAATAAATGGGGGATGAGAGTCGAAGATATAATTATCGACACACTGACTTTCCCAGTCGCAACTGGACAAGAAGAAACCAGACGTGATGGTTTAGAAACAATTAATGCAATCCGTGAAATACGTCGGATTTACCCTGAAGTTCAAACCACACTTGGTGTAAGCAATATATCTTTCGGCCTAAACCCTGCAGCAAGAATAGTTTTGAACTCAGTATTTTTACATGAAGCGGTGAATGCCGGGCTGACGTCAGCAATTGTGCACCCTTCCAAGATCACTCCATTTGCTCGCATTTCTGATGAGGTAAAAGAAGTTGCGCTTGATTTAATTTACGATCGTCGCAAATACGAAAATGATCTTGTTACCTATGACCCTCTCACTAGATTTTTAGATCTTTTTGAAGGCGTGGAAGCCGCGTCAGGTCGTGCAAGTCGGGCTGAAGAATTATTGCTCTTGCCCTTACAAGAGAGATTACAAAGACGGATCATCGATGGAGAACGGGCAGGACTTGAAGCAGATTTAGATTTAGCAATGGCAGAAGGAATTAAGCCATTAGCAATCATTAATGACCATCTTCTTGAAGGCATGAAAACCGTAGGAGAGTTGTTTGGCAAGGGTGAGATGCAACTTCCTTTTGTGCTTTCATCAGCTGAAGTAATGAAACTTGCGGTTGCCCACTTAGAGCCAAGTATGGAAAAAACTGATGATGAAGGTCGCGGAAGAATTTTGCTTGCCACTGTAAAAGGCGACGTGCACGATATTGGGAAAAATCTTGTAGATATCATTTTGTCCAATAACGGTTATGAGGTTGTGAATATCGGTATCAAACAACCGATCAATTCCATTATCGAAGCGGCCGAGAAAGAAAATGTAGATGTGATTGGCTTGAGCGGATTATTAGTCAAATCTACGGTGATTATGAAAGAGAATTTGGAAGAGATCACAGCGAGAAATCTGGATCAAAAATGGCCGATCATTTTGGGCGGAGCCGCTCTTACGAGATCTTATGTCGAGCAAGATCTTGCCGAACAATTCCCTGGAACCGTTCGATACGCCAGAGATGCCTTTGAAGGTTTACGTTTGATGGATACTTTGATGGGAATTAAGCGTGGCGTCGAAGGCGCAGAACTGCCGGAGTTAAAGAAACGCCGAACCAAGATAACCACTCAAGAAGTGATGGAGATAGACACCGTAAGAAGTGATGTTTCAGCCACCAATGAAATACCAAAGCCACCTTTCTGGGGTTCAAGAGTTGTTAAAGGTGTGCCGCTTGCGGATTATGCAGGGATGCTTGATGAGCGAGCACTATTTGTAGGTCAATGGGGCTTGAAGAGTGCGCGAGGTGAGTACGAGGCGATGGTTGAAAGTGAAGGTCGTCCTCGACTTCGTAATCTACTAAATGAAGTTCAAACAAATGCTTGGTTAGAAGCCGCTGTCGTTTATGGATATTTCCCTTGCTACAGCGAAGGAAATGATCTAATTATTTTAGAAGAAGATCAAAAAACCGAGCGAACCCGTTTCTCTTTTCCACGGCAAAGACGCGATCGCCGCTTATGTTTAGCAGATTTTTTTGCATCTAAGGAAAGCGGCAAGATCGATGTCGTTTCTTTTCATGTGGTAACGATGGGTGAAGCAATAAGTAGAGCAACTGCAAAGTTGTTTGAGGCTGGCTCGTTCCGCGAATATTTAGAGTTGCATGGATTGTCAGTTCAACTAACTGAGAGCCTGGCAGAGTTTTGGCACGCCAGAATTAGATCCGAGATCGGATTTGCCAAGGAAGATAGTGCTGAACTTTCCGACCTGCTAGATCAGGGGTATCGCGGATCGCGTTACTCATTTGGGTATCCGGCCTGTCCAGATATCGAACAGCAAGTTGCATTATGTAAGTTGTTAGAACCGGAAAGAATCGGCGTAGAACTTTCTGAAGAGTTCCAACTGCATCCTGAACAATCTACTTCAGCGATCATCGTTCATCATCCTGAGGCGAAATATTTCAACGCAACGTGATTTTTCCGCAAGCGTTTTTCTTCGATATGGATGGGCTTTCAGTAGACACCGAACCTATGTGGTTGCAAACAGAGGTTGAATTAGCAAACGAATACGGGGCAGATTGGTCGCTAGCAGATCAAGCACATTGCCTAGGTGGACCAATGTCCAAAGTAGGTATTCATCTGGCAGACAAAAGTAACCGACCAGATCTCGCTGAATGGTTTTCAGATGAGATGGTTCGCCGCATGGCACAACGTTGTTCTCAGGGTGTTGGATTTATGCCAGGTGTCGAAGTTTTGTTGAATGAAATTTTAGAACTAGGAATTCCAGTTGGTTTGGTATCGGCAAGTCCCCGCCCGATAGTAGATGCAGTATTAAACGGATTAGGTAAGAGCTATTACCAGTTTTCGATATCTGCTTCAGATGTAAGTAGAAGCAAACCATTTCCTGATCCTTATTTATTGGCTGCAGATAAACTCAATGTAGACATAAGCGAGTGCATTGTTTTAGAAGATTCAGCAACTGGTGTTGCATCTGCAACTGCAGCTGGAGCCTACGTTGTGGCTGTTCCACATTTAGTACCAATCGATGCAGAACCACGTCGGATTGTCTTGAAAACTTTGGAAAATGTTACAGTCGCTCTTTTGAAAGATAAATTTAGTCGTTAGCGGTCACTGGTAACGGTGGAGGAGTTCCACCAAACTCTGGACAGATAGATTGATGATTACACCAATCACATAATTTACTTTTCTTTGGTTTCCATAATCCTGTTTCATACGAGAGTTGAATATCAGACCAGATCGAAAGAATTTTTCCTTCGGTCTTGATTAACTCTGCCTCAGTTGGCTCACTCATTAGCCGATTTTTGTCACCCAAGTAAAGCAGTTGTAATCTTTTTGGAATTTTTCCAAGAGTGCGCCAAAGGATTAGAGCATAGAAACGCATTTGAAAAAGTGATTTTTCTTCATACCCAGCTCGAGGTGATTTTCCGGTTTTGTAATCCACAACTCGAATCTCACCTGTTGGAGCGATGTCGAGACGGTCGATGTACCCATGGATCATTGGGCCATCTTCCATTTGGTACTCAACGAATTTTTCTAACTCTGTTGGATCGAAAGATTTAGGATCTTCTAATTCGAAATACTTATCAATCAGCGAATGGGCACTAATCAGCCACTGCTCTAAATCGACATTCAAAAACATTTCGTCGACCCCTGGAGTCTTTTCCTTTAGCTGCTCCCAAATCGAAGGAAGAGATTCGTGGGCTTGAGTAGGAGTTCTATCTTGGCGTTCTAACCCAAATAGATCTTCCAAGACTGAATGCACCAATGTTCCCTTTAATGCATCCGCACTCGGTGGTTCCGGTAATTTGTCTATGACTCTGAAACGATAAAGCAAAGGACAGTTCATGAAGTCGTTTGCACGACTAGGGGAGAGAGTGTTGCGTCTTGAATTTGTACTCATTTGAAGGCCCTAAACAATTGCGATCTCCAATAAGCCTAGAATAGGCACATGAGTGAAAATGGATTTGCAGAGAGCAGTAGAAGTGGTCCGCTGAGAGCTGGAGAGCGGATTCAATTGACCGATGCCAAAGGAAAATTGCATACGATCACTTTAACCGCCGGAGCGACATGGCAAGGGCATAAAGGTCACATTTCACATGATGAAATTATTGGATCAAGCGAAGGTTCAATCCTGCTATCAACTTTGGGTGCGCCCTATTTTTATCAAAGACCTTTGTTGGAAGATTTTGTACTTTCAATGCCTCGCGGGGCAACAATTGTCTATCCAAAGGACGCGGCCGAGATTATCGCTTTTGGAGATATTCACTCCGGAGACCATGTTCTTGAGGCAGGTGTAGGTAGTGGAGCCTTAACAATTTCTTTACTTAGAGCAGTTGGATCCTCTGGACGAGTTTTAAGCATTGAGCGTCGCGAAGATTTTGGAACAATAGCTGCAAAAAACATTTCACTTTTTTTTGGATCTGCTCATCCTGCTTGGGAGTTGCAAATAAATTCTTTCCAAGATGCGGTTCTAGATGAGAAGTTTGATCGTGTAGTGCTTGACATGTTGGCTCCTTGGGATTGCGTTGAGATTACTGCTCAAATATTGCGACCAGGTGGTGTTTTTATTGGGTACGTAACCACCACTACGCAACTGTCCCGTTTAGTGGAAGCGCTGCGAGCAAATACGTTATTCACTGAACCAGAGTCTTGGGAGAGTTTGCATAGACCTTGGCATGTCGAATCTTTATCGGTACGGCCGGAGCATCGCATGATTAGCCATACTGGCTTTTTGGTTAGAAGCCGAAGAGTTGCCGACGGAGTCAGTGCAATGCGAAAAAGACGAAGACCTTCTAAACCAGACGAAGATGATTTACTAGATCAAGAGTAGGAAATATTTAAACTCTTGATCTAGTAGTAATGCTTATGATTATTTAACGCTGGCGTTAATAATTTCTACAGTTGCTTTTGGAGCTCCGTCGCCACTTCCATCGGCAGTGCCGTACTCAGCGATTGATTTAACAATATCTAGGCCTTTGGTGATCTTTCCCCAGAGTGTGTAATTCGCACCCAAGGTTGTGTCAGCGTAAACCAAGAAGAATTGACTTCCGTTTGTATTTGGACCGGAATTTGCCATCGCGACAGAACCGGCTGGGTAGTTGTTGTCTGCTTGTGCAGGTAAATTCTCATCTTTAAATGTGAAGTTGGGTCCGCCACCACCAGTTGCAGTTGGATCTCCACATTGCAAGACATATAAACCTTGGGTTGTTAGACGATGACAAATCGTTCCGTTGTAAAAACCACCTTTAGCAAGAAAGGCTAGCGTCGACACCGTGATCGGCGCCTTAACTCCATCTGCTGTGATCTCAATATCTCCACAATTTGTCTTTAAATTAAAGGTATAACTCTTAGCAGGCAAGACATCATTAGGAGCGCCTACATCTTTGGCTGTTGAACCGACAGCCGTGGTTGGCTTGCAAGGATTAGCTGATGCCGGAGTTGCTGGAGCTGCCGGAGTGGCAGATTCGCTCGGCGCTGGTGTGCTTGCAGAAGCAGACTCCGAAGGTGCTGGTGATGAAGCCTGTTCCTCACTTACTCCAGTTGTCGAGCATGCGGAAAGCAAGAGGCCGGAAATAAATAGTGCTGCTATGGCAGCCTGAGATTTTGCCTGAATTCTATTTTTCATCTGCGTATTCTACCCAATTTCTGAGGAGTCGGTAACATACTTAACATGAACCCGGCCCGAAAAGATAAAGCCGAGCGACTCATCAATCTAACTATGGCGTTGTTGGAAACTCGGCGCCCATTAGGCAAGGAAGAAATTTTCGCAAATGTTGCAGGATATTCTGGCACGCCTGAGGCTATGGAGCGAATGTTTGAGCGAGATAAAGATGATCTACGGGATTTAAATATTGAGATACTTGTCGAGGCGAAAGATAAGTATTTTGACGATGAGGTCGGTTATCGAATTGCAAAAGTCAACTTCGAAATGCCAACGACGGATTTTACTTCTTCAGAAATCTATTGGCTTTCGGTGGCTGCAAATATTTGGCGAGGTGCAGCTTTAGAAAATTTAGCCCAAGATGCGCTTTTTAAAATTCAGAGCACAAATGCCGAGTACGTACCATTAGAACCTCTTGCTTCTATGCCGATAATTCAAACTTCTGAGCCAATATTTTTTGCACTCTGGAGTTCGATCAATCAGAAGGAGTTCATCTCATTCCAATATAAAGGGATTGATGGGGTAATAACCAAACGCGAAGTTGCTCCTTACTCTCTCGTTTCAAGAAGAGGGCACTGGTATTTGATAGCTAAGGAGAGATCCTCCAACGAATTCAAACGATTTAGATTAAGTAGGTTCCAATCCCAACCTGAGATAATTTCATCTGAAGGCGCTTTTGAAATTTCGACCGATTTTGATGTTAATGAATACATAAAGGATATTTCAGAGCACTTGATTGAAAAAGCCGAGATTTTGATTAAGTCGGGCTCAGGAGGCGCTATTCGACAACTCGGTAAATTTGAAATCTTGGATTCAGGTGATACCGAATGGGAAAGAATTCAATTAGAAAATGTTGATTTTGACCTACTGGTTTACAACATTCTTTGGTGTGGTCCAGATGTGAAAGTTATCAAACCAGAAATTCTCGTTAAATCTGTCACCCAAGGCCTTTCCGAGGTTCTCAGTAAGCATGGTGCGCGATGAAAAGAAATGAAAGTAGATTTGCTCGAATCTTAAAAATGGTTCCTTTCTTGAGTACGCATCAAGGTATTTCAATCCAAGAAGCTTGCGACATATTTAGTGTAAGTGAACGAGATTTGATCGCAGACTTAAATCTGCTTTGGGTTTGTGGATTACCTGGTTACAGCCACTTAGAGCTAATTGATGTCGAATTCGACGGCGGATACATTTCAATATCAAATGCTGATCCGCTATCAAGACCTCGCAAACTAACTTACGAAGAAAGTTCTGCATTAATCGTTGCTCTTAACTCTCTTCTTCTTGATGTAGATACTCAGAGCAGGGAGCAGATAGTTGATTTGATTGCTAAGTTGGTAAAGATCTCCGAACGGATAGATACACTGGTTAGCATCGATGTATCAACATTGGCGAAGCTGCCAGAAATTCACTTGATCGATAAAGCAATCATTGAGAATTTACAGATATCAATTGATTATTATTCGCCAACAACCGACGCCTTAACCTCGAGAGTGATTGCTCCACTTGAGTACATCGAAGACTCATCGGACAGGCGATATCTTTATGCCTGGTGCTACGCGGCAGAAGACTTTAGACAATTCAAATTAGAACGTATTCATGCTGTGAGAGAAACAAACGAAAAAGCTGCAAAATTTGATTTGCCTTCGAAATCGGTACAAAGTCAAAGGAATTCCATCGAACTGGAACTCAATGAAAAATCTCTGTGGTTTGCTGAAGAATGGGGAATACAAAATTTGGAGCGGAATTTAGCCGACCAAGGCTTTATCGGAACGGTAATTCTGCACAATCATGAATGGGCTATTCGGGCTGTTTTGGCTTTGGGAGGCGACTTGAGAATTCCAAAGGATGCGCTTTTGAAGCAAGAGATCGCCGCTAGGGCAGCGGCCGCACTCGCAAATTACTCCTCTTGAACCTATACTTAGCACCGGACGCCAAAGTCATTTAATCGATCCAGGAGGATCTATGTTTCTCAGAGAACCTAGCCACATATTAATCCTCGTAATTGTTCTCGTACTTCTATTTGGCGCTAAACGCTTGCCTGACTCGGCTCGCGCACTCGGCAAGTCCATGAAAATTTTCAAAAATGAAGTTAAAGAATTAAATGCTGATAAACCAAAAGAA
>Ga0209033_1001165_pt1 | contig 15260 bp, 14 predicted proteins | sample LauGreFa1BDMLBDN_2_FD_188218 | JGI IMG/M metagenome (GOLD analysis project Ga0209033, IMG submission 188218) | Freshwater lake microbial communities from Lake Michigan, USA - Fa13.BD.MLB.DN (SPAdes) (version 2) | ecosystem: Environmental > Aquatic > Freshwater > Lake | place: Lake Michigan, USA...
ACCTAAGCTAGCGGCCAAAGCGCAGGCAGAGGCTGCTCCAACCAACAAAGCGCCTGCCAACCCCGGGCCTCGGGTATAGGCCACCACATCGATATCCGACAGAGCTTGCTGGGCAGAAGCCATCACCTCCTCTACCAAGGGAACCAGACGACGGATATGGTCTCGGCTGGCAAGCTCGGGCACCACGCCACCATAGGCCTCGTGCATAGCGGCTTGGGTATGCAAATGCTGCGCCAGCAGTTGCGGCCAAACGGTGTCTTCACCAGTGCGAACCAAAGCCACACCAGTTTCGTCGCAAGAAGATTCAATCCCTAGTATCAACATGGCGCTGAGTTTAGCCCTGCTTGATTCATTACATAACTACAAGTCATTTAACTTATCAGACAATATCAACCATGGGCATTGCGCATTTCATTCGGGAAATTGGACGTGGCAAGCAAGGGGCAAGGGATTTGTCTCGTGAGCAGGCTTGTGACGTCATGACACAAGTGTTGCTGGGCTCTGTTGACCCAGTGGCCTTAGGCGCTTTTTGTATTGCCATGCGCATCAAAGGTGAAACGCCTGAAGAAATGCTGGGCTTTCTGGATGCAGTTCATGCGCAACTGCAAGTATTTACCAATAACGATCCTCAACCGGTTGTTGTCTTGCCAAGCTACAACGGCTCACGAAGACTGCCTTTGCTCACACCGCTGCTGGCAAAAATATTGGCCCACAGCGGACATGCTGTGTTGATACATGGCGCTCATACCGAGGACACACGTGTATCCACCCAAGAGGTCTTATCTGAATTGGGGATTACCGCCTCAACCCGTACCCAAGCCATTGCCAAAGGCGAAGTGGTATTTGCACCAACACGTTTGCTGTGCGAAGGTATTTGGTCACTGCTACAAGTTCGCCGCCAAACGGGTTTGCGTAATTCTGCCCACAGTCTGGTCAAGTTGATGAGCCCTGTTTTAGGCCCAAGCATTCAAGTCGCCAGCTACACCCATCCGGAATACGCTTTGTCAATGCAAGCAACGCTTGAAGGTATGAAAGCCAATGCCTTGCTGCTGCGCGGTACAGAGGGAGAGCCTGTGGCTGACCCTCGAAGAATGCCAAACATGCGTTGCTTTATCCAAGGACAAGCTTTTACGCAGCTCGATATTGCATCGCAAGTTGCACATGACACCATCGACATGCCCTTGGGCATGAATGCGATGCAAACAGCTGAATTGATTGATGCGATGATTCATGGAAGAAAGCCAATTCCCCCGCCTGTACAAGCGCAAGCAGAACTCATTTCGCGCTTGTCCTTGGCCTGTATCGATCAAAGTGTTAGAAACGACACACCATGAAAAAAACATCACCCTCTGTATTTGTCACGCTGGTTGGCGCAGGGCCTGGCGACCCCGATCTCTTGACGCTCAAAGCGGTCAAAGCGCTGCAACATGCAAGCGTCATTTTGGTTGACGACCTGGTCCACCCCGATGTTTTGCAACATGCCCCTGCGCAAGCACGTATTGTTCATGTAGGCAAGCGGGGTGGTTGTCAATCGACACCCCAAGCCTTTATCGAAAAATTGATGGTGCAAGAGGCCTTGGCAGGCGAAAGCGTGGTGAGACTCAAAGGAGGAGACCCCTTGCTGTTTGGTCGGGCTGGAGAAGAAATTGCTTATCTTCAGTCACATGGCGTGGGCGTACAAGTGATCAACGGCGTCACGGCGGGTCTTGCAGCCGTCAATAGCCTTGGCGTTTCATTAACGCATCGGCAATATGCCCACGGTGTGGTCATGGTGACTGGGCATTCACCCTCAAGTCATTTAAATACGCCTCCAGTGAGTTGGGAACTTCTTGGTCACACCGCGCATACTTGCCGATTGACATTGGTCATTTACATGGGCATGACAAGTTCGCAAGAATTACAAACAGCATTGTTGACATCCATGCCTGCCGACACACCCATTGCAGTGGTGCAAAACGCCAGCACACTCAATGAATGCAGTGTTATTGGTCAACTACATGCCTTGCATACCTTGATTGAATCGTCCGGAATGGCAAGTCCTGCCGTGATTTTGGTAGGCGATGTGCTCAATACGCTCGCAAGTTTGCGCCACGAAGCGTTAAACCCAGATAAAGCTTTTGCCATTGCCCTGCCTGGCGCTTGATGGACAGAGGATAATCAAGGCTTTAGACATCGGACATCAACATGGAAGCAGAACGCATCAACAACATTGGTAACTTGCTTAAAGATTTGCAAGCACGAACACTTGATCTTCGGGGGTATCTTTGACTTCGATGCCAAATCGGAACGACTGAGAACAGTCAACGCTTCCCTTGAAGACCCAAGCGTTTGGAACGACCCCAAAAAAGCGCAAGAACTGGGCAAAGAAAAAAAGTCTCTTGACGATATCGTGCTGAGCATTGGCCGCTTGGGCCAGGAAATAGATGACAACACCGAGTTGTTTGACATGAGCAAGTCTGACAACGATGAGTCCGGACTTCTGACCATAGAAGAAGACACACAGCGTATCTTGTCGGAGGTTGAAAAACTCGAATTTCGGCGCATGTTCAACAACCCCGCCGATCCACTTAATGCCTTTCTTGACATTCAAGCAGGCGCAGGTGGCACCGAGGCTTGTGACTGGGCCAGCATGCTTTTGCGCCAATACCTGAAATACGCAGAACGCAAAGGTTTTAAGGCGACATTGGAAGACGAGTCTCCAGGGGACGTCGCTGGTATTAAAGGCGCCACCCTGAAAATTGAGGGTGAATACGCTTTTGGTTTATTGCGAACGGAAACAGGTGTGCATCGCTTGGTTCGCAAGTCTCCGTTTGATTCTGCAGGTGGACGTCACACCAGTTTTGCCAGTATCTTCGTCTACCCTGAAATTGATGACTCGATTGAGATTGACATCAACCCAGCTGATGTTCGAACCGACACATTCCGCGCCAGTGGCGCAGGCGGACAACACATCAATAAAACCGATTCTGCAGTTCGCCTAACCCATATTCCTACCGGTATCGTTGTTCAGTGCCAAGACGGAAGAAGCCAACACAGCAACCGCGATGTGGCATGGAAGCGTTTACGCTCCCGTCTGTACGACTTTGAAATGCGCAAACGCATGGAAGCCCAACAAAAACTCGAAGACACTAAGACAGATGTGGGCTGGGGACACCAAATTCGCAGCTATGTGCTTGACCAAAGTCGCATCAAAGATTTGCGCACCCATGTTGAAATCAGCAACACTCAAAAAGTTCTGGATGGCGACTTGGACGCTTTCATTGAAGCCTCGCTCAAACAAGGTGTTTGATGTTTCACTCCAAACCATGCTGTCGCTTACAACCTCGCTGTCACTGCGAGCGCAGCGAAGCAGCCCCCCTATGAATCAGGAGAAATGCAATGCGTGAAGGACAAGCCGTTGTGACTAGGCGAGAAGACTACCAAGTACCTGGATTTTGGATAGATACCGTTGATTTGGTGTTTGATCTGGATCCAAGCAAAACACGGGTCCTCAACACCATGACGTTGCGCCGAAACGCGCAGGCTCCCAGCCAAGCATTGCGCCTGGACGGTGAAGACCTCAACCTCTCTCGCGTTTTGCTGAATGGCCAAGGCACCAGTTTCAAAATTGAAAATGAGCAACTGGTGCTGGAGAACCTTCCAGAAGGCAATGAACCCTTCAAACTAGAGGTATTCACCACCTGCAACCCCACCAAAAACACGCAGCTCTCAGGCCTGTATCTGAGTCAAAACTCCTTGTTTACGCAGTGTGAAGCGCAAGGTTTCAGACGCATCACCTACTTCTTAGATCGCCCTGATGTGATGGCCAGTTTCAGCGTGACTTTACGAGCGGAACGCTCAGTCTTCCCTGTGCTCTTGTCCAATGGCAACTTGATGGCGCAAGGCACCTTAGAAGATGGGCGACATTTTGCGCGTTGGGTAGACCCACACAAAAAACCCAGCTATTTATTTGCCTTGGTTGCAGGGCAATTGGTTTGCCGTGAACAACGCATCGTTGCTCGCAGCGGTAAAGAACACTTGCTGCAAATTTATGTGCGCTCTGGCGATTTGGATAAAACCGAACACGCCATGAATTCACTCATTGCCAGTGTGGCGTGGGATGAACACCGCTTTGGGTTGAGCCTGGACCTCGACCGCTTCATGATCGTTGCCACTTCCGACTTCAACATGGGCGCGATGGAAAACAAAGGCCTGAACATCTTCAATACCAAGTACGTTCTTGCCAACCAAGCCACTGCCACAGACCAAGATTTTTCGAACATTGAGAGCGTGATTGGTCACGAATATTTTCACAACTGGAGTGGCAACCGTGTGACTTGCCGTGACTGGTTCCAGCTTTCACTCAAAGAAGGCCTGACAGTGTTCAGGGACCAAGAATTCAGCCAAGATTTGGCTGCCAGCACGTCTGCACGTGCGGTCAAGCGCATCGAAGATGTCAGGTTGCTCAGAACAGTTCAGTTTGCCGAAGATGCAGGCCCGATGGCCCACCCTGTTCGCCCAGATACTTACATGGAGATCAACAATTTCTACACTGTCACGGTGTACGAAAAAGGGGCAGAAGTTGTTCGCATGATGCAGACTTTGGTGGGGCGTGAGGGGTTTGCCAAAGGCATGTCACTTTATTTCCAACGACACGATGGTCAGGCGGTTACTTGCGACGATTTTGCACAAGCCATCGCCGACGCCAACCCAGAGTCTGCATTGGCACTTGAGCTACAAAACTTCAAGCGCTGGTACAGCCAAGCCGGCACCCCGCGCCTAGATGTTCATGGCATCTATGAACAAGAACAGCAGCGCTTTACCCTGCACTTCAAACAAAGCTGTCCACCCACACCAGGGCAGGTAAGCAAGCAACCTTTCGTCATCCCTGTGGAAATGGGCTTAATTAGCATGGATGGCACAGTGCTGGCAGAGCACCATCGCATCGTGCTCACCGAAACTGATCAAAGCGTGGTGTTCGAGGGCATGACCCAAATGCCTGTGCCTTCATTGCTGCGTGGTTTCAGCGCCCCCGTTCAACTGCACTACCCTTATGAAGTCGATCAACTGCTGGTGTTGTTAGCGCATGATTCCGATGCTTTCAACCGCTGGGAAGTGGCACAGCGGCTTTACATGAGCAGCATATTGACCGCTCTTTCATCGGATGCGCGAAATGCCGATCTGCTTTCGCCTGCGCTGATCAATGGCTTGCGGTCTGTCTTACGCGACCCGACACTGGATGCAGCCTTCAAAGAATTGTTGCTGACACTCCCCAGCGAATCCTATATTGCTGAGCAATGTGCAACAGTCGATCCACAGCGTATCCATTCCGTGCGAGACACCATCCGTCGACAAATTGCGATCCAGATGTCGCAGGACTGGGTATGGGCTTACGAAAATTGTGCAGCTAAAGGCACTTACCAATTAGATGCTAAGGCCAGTGGTGACAGGGCATTGCGTGGTCTTGCACTTGGCTATCTATGCATGGCGGAAAAATCCAGCAACGAAACCACTTGGTCTACAAAAGCCTACCAAGATTTCTTGAACGCTGACAATATGACCGACAGAATGCATGCTTTGACTGCGTTGGTTCACAACCACCTGCCACACGCAGCCTCAGCACTATCCCATTTCTATGCGATGTTCAAGCAAGATGATCTGGTGATTGATAAATGGTTTGCATTGCAAGCGACAACACCTGACCTAGATGGGGACGTTTTACCTAAGGTACGTCAATTGTTGCTTCACCCAGACTTCCATATTCGCAACCCTAACCGTGCCCGCAGTTTGTTATCGGCTTTTTGCGCCAACCCATCTGCATTCCACCGCACAGATGCGGCAGGCTATGTTTTTTGGAGCGAGAGAGTGCTTGAGTTGGATGCATTCAATCCCCAAGTCGCTGCAAGGCTTGCAAGGGCCTTGGACAGTTGGCGTAAATTCAGTTCGCCCTACAAAAATGCGGCACAAGAAGCTCTGCGCCGTGTCGCTGCAAAATCCGATCTGAGCGCCGATGTGCGCGAAGTTATTTCATCTTCGCTTGGGGAGTAAGTCATGACGGTGTCATTGTCCCGTTACCTTGTAGAACAACAACGTGCCAAGGGCCGTATTCCCCCTGAATTGCGTTTGCTGCTTGAAGTGGTCGCCCGTGCTTGCAAAAGCATCAGCCACGCGGTCAACAAAGGCGCCTTGGGTGGCGTACTTGGCTCAGCGTCGACTGAAAATGTGCAGGGTGAAGTTCAAAAAAAGCTCGACATCATCGCCAACGAGGTTTTGATTGAAGCCAACGAATGGGGCGGCCATTTGGCGGCCATGGCCTCAGAAGAGATGGACAGCATCTACGCTGTACCCAACCGCTACCCTCAAGGTGAATATTTGCTATTGTTTGATCCACTCGATGGTTCCAGCAATATCGATGTCAATGTCAGTATTGGCACCATCTTCAGTGTGCTGAAAAAGCCAGAAGGTCATGTCGCTGTTCAGGAAGCTGACTTCTTACAAGCAGGAAGCTCACAAGTGGCCGCTGGTTACTGCGTCTACGGCCCGCAAACCACTCTGGTGATGACGGTGGGGGACGGTGTGGCCATGTTCACCTTGGACCGCGAACAAGGCTCTTTTGTGCTCACCCAAGAACATGTGCAAATTCCTGCTGACACCAAGGAATTTGCCATCAACATGAGCAATATGCGCCATTGGGATGAGCCTGTGAAGCATTACATCGATGAATGCTTGGCAGGTAAGTCCGGTCCACGCGGCAAAGACTTCAATATGCGCTGGGTTGCCAGCATGGTGGCGGATGTGCACCGCATCCTAACCCGAGGCGGCGTGTTCATGTACCCCTGGGACAAGCGAGAGCCAGACAAGCCTGGAAAGTTGCGCTTGATGTATGAAGCCAACCCCATGAGTTGGTTGGTTGAGCAAGCCGGTGGTGCCGCGACCAACGGAGAGCAACGTATTTTGGATATCCAACCGACGCAATTGCATCAAAGGGTCAGTGTCTTTTTGGGTTCTAAGAACGAAGTTGATCACGTCACAGAACTACACCGATCCAAACAGAAGAAATAACATGTCCAAACAACCCAGTGAATTGATTCACGCCATGGTTTTGCGAGAATTGCAAGACGGTATTGTTCGTGATGGTTTGTGGGCGCAAGCCATGGTTGAGAGCGGTTCAAACACTGCCATGACCCAAGCTGTCTACATCAGATTGCGCGCAGCAAGTATGCAAGACGAAGCAAAAAATTTGCTGCTCAAACAAATTCAAACGGGCATTAAACAAGACAACGTCAAACCAAAGGATTTTTTATCTGCTTTGGATTTGAAGAAAAAATAAAAAGTCCTAGGCGGGTTGCCCTAAACCTTTGAGCCTCGCAGCCTCGACAATTTCAATCCAATAACCGTCTGCATCCTTAATGAAAGCAACGTCTTTCATCTTGCCTTGTTCGGGTCGCTTCACATAGGTCACTTGGTTGTCATCAAACCATTTCACAGCTGCATCCAAGTCGGGGACTGAAAAGCAAATGTGTCCAAAGCCTTGCGGTTGTGCATTGCCATCGTGGTATTTGAAATCAGGGTCTGACTCTGTGCCCCAGTTATGGGTTAATTCCAAAATGCCACTTTGTGAAAAAGTCCAAGCCGTTCTGTCACCGACATGGTCTGGGGCACTGCTGGCCAACGCTGCGACCGCCAAAAAGTACAGCGAGAACTTCATCTCTGGAAAATCGAGTTTGCGCAGAACTCTCATGCCCATGATGCGGCTGTAAAAATCAAGGGAAACGGCGGGGTCTTTGACCCGCAACATGGAATGGTTGAGCACAAAACCCTGCGTCACTGCAGGGGCCGTTTCGCAGACACCTGCGTACATTTCAGATGAAAAATTCATGGTGAAAAATGGTCAGGTTTTGACAGCGGCCAAGCCAGTTCCAGGCACACGGCTGGCACCGGGGCTAGCGTGGTGGGTGCCAGTCATCAGAGAAAGGGGATCAATATTTACACTTTCACCAAGCGACTGATACTGCTTCTCTTGAGAGATCAGGCAACGCCTGAGGTAACGCAAACTGGTGACCCGCAAAAAAGAGGCAAAGTTGGAAACCTCACCTCGGTGGTCCAGAATCTCGTCATGCAGTGTGCAGATGAGGGCATTGGTGGTGCAGCCCTCATCCTCGGCCATTTCAGCCAGCACATCCCACACAGTGTTTTCCAATCGAATGCTGGTGAGCATGCCGCGAATGCGAATCGAGCGGGTACGTTGCTCGTACAAGATCGGGTCGGCTTTCACGAAATACTCACACATAGCAAGCTCCTCGAATTGGAATTTCAGTTTATCAAATGGCTTTTTCAGTCATTTGTTTGGCAATGTAGTCGGCTTGACGAATCGCCAAGGACACAATGGTCAGCGTGGGATTTTCAGCACCTCCGGTGGTGAATTGCGAGCCATCACTGATGAACAAATTGGCAATGTCGTGGGTTTGACCCCATTTGTTGGCAACACCATCACTGGCTTTGGCACTGAGTCGACAAGTACCTAAGTTGTGGGTCGATGGGTAAGGAGGTGTGCGGTAGGTTTTGATGGCACCCGCCGCTTGGTAAATACGCTCACCTTGGGTAAAGGCGTGGTTGCGCATGACAATGTCATTTTCATGGTCATCGAAATGCACATTGGCCACGGGACTGCCCCACTTGTCTTTGACGTTAGTGTTTAAAGTGATGCGGTTGGTTTCACGCGGCATGTCCTCGCCCACCAGCCACATGCCAGCCAAGTTGGTGTAGTGGTCCATCCACCATGCGTAGTCAGCACCCCAAGAACCTGGGTCCAAGAAGGCGGGCATGAAAGCCAAGCCCAAAGACAAGGTTTCCATTTCATAGCCACCCACAAAACCACGCTTGGGGTTGAAACCAGATTCGTCACGGATAATGCCGGCCATGGTAGTGCCGCGGTACATGTGCACAGGGTCTTTGAAGGCCGCATACACAGAACCAGTCATGTGGCGCATATAGTTGCGGCCCACTTGACCCGAAGAGTTGGCCAAGCCATCTTTGAACATATTGGAAGCAGACAACAGCAGCAAGCGCGGTGTTTCAATGGAGTTACCTGCCACACACACCACACGTGCTTTTTGACGCTGCTCTTTGCCGTCTTTGTCAAAGTACACCACGCCACTGACCAAGCCTTTTTCATTGTGCTCAATGCGTGTCACATGCGCTTCAGGACGTAAGTCGAGGTTGCCTGTGGCTTCTGCCTTGGGGATCTCGGTGTACAGGGTTGACCATTTGGCGCCACTCTTACAACCTTGGAAACAAAAGCCCAGTTGCATACAACGGCCACGGCCATCGCGTGGTTGGCTGTTGATGGCCATATTGCCTGTATGCACTTCTTTGTAGCCTAATTTTTTGGCACCCGCGTGCATCACTTTGAAGTTGTTGTTACCTGGCAAACCAGGAATACCATTGGTACGTGTCACGCCCATTTTGTTTTCTGCCTTAGCGTAATAAGGTTCCAACTCGGACAAGGTGATGGGCCAGTCGAGCAAATTGGCACCCTTGATATCGCCATAAACTGTTTTGACACGGAACTCATGCTCTTGGAAGCGCAACGACGCACCAGCCCAGTGGGTGGTGGAGCCTCCCACGGTTTTGCAAATCCAAGCTGGCAACCCAGAGAAGTCTTTGGCTACACGCCATGTTCCTGAGGTGGTGCGTGGGTCTAGCCAAGCCAGTTGACTGAAAGATTTCCATTCGTCGTTGACAAAAGATTGCGGTGATTGACGAGCACCCGCTTCGAGCACCACCACTTTGATGCCCTTTTGACAGAGTTCATTGGCCAAGGTTCCGCCGCCTGCGCCAGAACCGATGATGACGACAGCACTGTCGTCGTTGAATGCGATTGAAGCCATGTGTATTCTCCTGAATAAATGTTGTGAGGTGGGTTAGCCCATGTAAGCGGGTGGGCTGGCTTCTTTAGAAGGTGCGGGCAACCATTTAAGGTCTTGGAAACCACGGGTGATGTAGCCGCCTTTTTCCCAAGCAGAGCCGGGAAAACCAAAGGCCGCAAATGCCATGTCGTTGTTATAAATAGAAGTCACACATTGACCACGCACGGTATTAAAGAAGCCTGAGCCCTCCATGCCCTTAACGATGGCAAGTTGTTTGTCTGATTTGGCTTTGGCAAAGTTGCCACCTGCCAAGGCATTGAGGTTGCTAATGCCTTCGCGCAACATGCTTGCAGCACCCGCATCGCCAGAGGCAGAACCATCTAGGTCCTTGGCCAAAATCGCATACACCGCATCAGGTAATTTTTTGTGCGGGTACAAAACACGACCCATGGCCATCAGGGTTTGACCCTCAGCTTTGGTGAGTGTTTTGAGTTCAACAGCCCATACAGGAGAAGGCGCCAAGCCAGCCAAGATAGAGCCGGTGGCCAAGGTGCCCATCAGAATGCCAGAGCCTTTCAAAAAATCACGCCTGACCAAGGGAAGGTTTTGTTTGGGAACGACGCCACTTTCTTCGCACTCACTGAATTCGGGCGTTACAGCTTGAATGGGTATGGTTTTCATGGTTGTCTCCTAGTGAACTAAACGTTTTAATTAACCCTCTAAAGTATTTCACTCAGGAAAAAAAATAGGTGGTATCTCTCTACACACAAGGAAAACCCTCCCCCTAAAACGCCTCATTAACAGGTTTTTCTTCGGTATTTACCCTTGACAGGGTGGTGCATCTCGGACTTTATTGACACAATGACCCAAAGGGCAATTTACACATATTTGTACGGCCCGCCAGCTTATGAACGGACTAGCCATGAACATTAATGTGTCGCCACGGCTCCTGCCTAGCTTGAAGTCCCCTTTCAAAAGTTTGTCTGGACTTGCCATGTCAATTTGGGGCAAACAATCTGCTGCTGTTTCCACAATCTCAGCAGCCAATGATGCCAAGGGGTCTATTGACCTTTGCAAAACATCGCTTTTGTCGGTGATTGAGTCACAAATCATCCCTCGCCTGCTTGATGCTCACCCTAGGGCTTCAACTTCAATCCTTGAAAAAACACAAGACGAACAAGTAGCAGCGTCAAAACAAGACGTACTCGATTTCGCGCAAGCCTGTCTTGACAGCGATCCGCAGGCTGTTTTCAATCACCTCGATGTATTGCGTGATAAGGGTTTGGGTACTCAAACGGTCTTTTTGGAAGTCATCACACCTGCAGCCAGGTACCTGGGTGACTTGTGGGAGCAAGACAAAATGGACTTCACCGTGGTTGCCCAAGGCCTGCTTCGTATGCACCATGCCATGCGACACCTTGGCTATGAAACCCAAGATGGTCCCCAATCAGCGGGGGATGTTCGTCGCATCATGCTGGCCTCTGCACCTGGCTCACAACACATTTTGGGATTGGCCATGGTGTCTGAGTTTTTCCGAGCCGACCATTGGCAAGTGGTGGTTGAAATTTCAACCTCCGAACAGGCTTTGTTGCACACAGTCTCCCATGAGTGGTTTGATGTGATTGGTTTATCAGTCGGCTTGGTCGAACAACTGCCTGCCATCCCCGCCCTGATTGCAAGACTTAAGACTGCTTCACGCAACCCCAATGCTTTTGTGATTTTGGGCGGTCCAGCCTTGCTTCAAACCCAAATGGATGGCGTAGCACTCGCTGCAGATGCAGTTTCCGTCAATGCGGCAGAAGCTGTAAAATTAGCTGGAGAGTTACTCACTAACAGGTAAGCATTACAACCTACATCATGGCTTCTAAAGAACCTTCGCTTATTCGCAGTACAAAAGCTTTTTCAGTTGAAATACCCGAAGGATCCACCAGCGCAAAAGCCAAGAGAAGCGATATTGTTGCCGGCGAGTTAGGTGAAATTGGTCTCGATCATTCTCATTTTGAAGAACAGCTAACGCAAAATGAACTGAAGCAAACTTCTGATAACGAGACTATTGATACTCAACAGGCTTTTGGCACGGAGCAAGTAAAAGCAGATGTTTACGCCCACGTCCAAGAAGATGCTTCACATGAATCTATGGCTGGCATCAGTCCCGATCATCTGCACACCCCAACCGGCGTTGGTGTCGCCACTGATTCTCATAAAGATCATCTTGTAGGCGTCACCGATGAGCACCCAGAAGATCGTTTAATCGGTATATCGGATGAACACACAGAAGATCATTTGATCGGTGTCGCCGAAGATTCGGGTAAAGATCACGTGGTGGGTATCGGCAATGATGCATCGAACGAGCATTCGCTTGCCATTTCAAATGAAGGTTTGCACGATACCCATGCTGCGCTGCCAACTGAAAAGGTGGAAGACCACCATGCCTCCATTGCCAAAGACAAAATTGAAGATCATCTGTCAACGGTGCCGCAAGACAGTATCGGCGACTCCCATGCACACCTGCCTGACAGCGCCATAGAAGATCACCATGTCGCTGTTGCAGCAGCAGAACCTGCTGCGCCCATACCTTTGTTTGTCAGCTCAAACGATGATTTCCCTGACGATCACATGGAAATCGAAGATCCCCCAGAGCAAGCTCTCAATGCCCAGGCCTTGGCGGACGAAGACTTGGTTGACCACATCGAGCATGTCAAGGAAGGCAAAGCCAAGCTTGCAGAAGCTCATCTTTCAGCTGATTTACCCGACCCGCCGCTCACACCAAAGGAAAAACCAGTCGCCCAGCTGAAGCAGCCACAGCTTGTCAAAAAAGCACCGTCTGTTCTTACCCCTGAAATGGTCAAACAGCAGCAAGAAGCGCTTCTTGCCAAGCAGCACAAAATGGAAGAGTTTCACGGCAGGGTGGACGCCATTCGCAAAACTGTGAACGATATTAATTCAAAGCTTGATCACATTTCTCCTCAAGAGAAAAAAACCCACTAAAACTGCACTGAGGGATTGGGCTTAGGTATTGGGTCCCGTGTCCAAACCTTGTGGCTGGTAACTGGCCAACACCTTGTCGATACGCCTGCCGTCTAAGTCCACCACTTCAAAGCGCCAACCTTCAGCGTAGATTGCCTCTCCCACTTTAGGCAATCTGCCAGACACGGCAAGCAGCAGCCCTGCCAGTGTGTTGTAGATGGCATCGTCCTCTTGTGGCAGTATTTTGATATTTAAACGCGACTTGAGTTCTTGCACAGGCATCATGCCATCGAGCAACCAACTGCCATCTTCTCTCTGTACCGCCCACGCGTCATCTTCTGCATTGGTTTGCACCAATTCACCGGTGATGGCTTCAAGCAAGTCACGCGGCGTCATCAAGCCTTGCACCACACCATACTCGTCGACCACCAACACCATGCGCCCACCGCCGCTGGGGGCTGGTGCGTCAGTGCTTTGATGGGGATGGCGAAACTGCGCCAACATATCCAATCCGCTAAGCGTTTCTGGCACAAAAACAGCGGGCTCCATCCATTGCGTAATCGGCTCAAAAGAGGATCGGTTGTGCAACAAACTGGCCATGCTGACAACGCCCAAAATCTCATCCAAACCCTCACGGCAAACCGGATACCAAGAGTGTGCGTCAAGTTCAGACAAAGACTCCACCGCTTCCTGGGTTGAAAGTTGGCTGTCAAGCCAAACGATATCTGTGCGAGGCACCATGATGGAAGGCAATTCCCGTTCATCCAAGTGAAATACATTTTTCACCATTTGATGCTCGTGGTGCTCAATCAAACCTGCGTCCACACCTTCGACCAAGCTGGCTCTAATTTCTTCCTCGGTCACTTGCCGTGTTTGATGCGCATCTATGCGCAACAAATGCAAAATGACAGCAGTCGTTTTAGAAAGCAAATGAACCAAGGGTCTGGTCATCGTGGCCGTGGCAAGCATCATCGGCGCAGTCCAGCGTGCTGCTGTTTCAGGAAACAACTGGCCTATGCGCTTTGGAACCAGTTCGCCAAACAAAATCGTATTGAAGGTGATGATCGTCACCACCACGGTGGTCGCCAAAATACCTGCCACTGGCTCGAGAACAGGCCACCCAGACAACCACCTAGACAAGCCATTGCTGAAGGCTGCTTCGCCCACGATACCGTTGATCACGCCCAATGTCGTGATGCCAATTTGAATGGTGGACAAAAACTCTGTGGGTCGTGTTTGCAGCGCCAAGGCGGCTTTGGCTCCATAAGCGCCTGAAGCTTCAAGCTGTGAGAGCAAAGTTTTTCGGCTCGATGCCAATGCCATCTCGGACATGGCAAAGATGGCATTCAGAAAAGTCAAAAAAATAATCAGCAATACATCCATGGCATCAGGCAGACAAAAACCCGCAAGGGTGCGGTTCAGAAGAATCTATGACAATCATGCCATGGCACTTTACTTGATTGGCGACATACAAGGCTGCGACAGTGCATTGTCGCAATGGCTTGAAAAAGTCGATTTTTCGCCAAGCCGCGACACCGTCTTCCTGCTGGGCGACTTGGTCAACCGTGGGCCAGACAACCTTGGGGTCTTGCGCCGCTTGCACAACTTGGGCAGCAGTGCGCGGTGCTTGCTTGGCAACCATGATCTGCATTTGCTGGCCATACACCTCGGCGTTCAAGCCCTTAAACCTGGGGACACGGTGGACGATATTTTGCAAGCCCCTGACCGCAACGCTTTGATGGACTGGTTGCGTCTGCAAAACTTGGCGATGTATGAAGAAGGTGTGTTGATGGTTCATGCGGGGGTGTTGCCGCAGTGGGATGTGACGCAAACCCTCACTCTGGCCCAAGAGGTGCAAACCGTTTTGCAAGGTCCCCACTGGCAAGTATTTATCGAGCAGATGTACGGCAACTTGCCCGCCGCCTGGAGCGATGAACTCGAAGGAATTGAGCGTTTGCGGGTCATTGTGAATGCATTGACTCGGCTGCGCTTTTGCACAGCCTTGGGCGAAATGGAATTCAAGCACCACCTTGACGCCACGCAAGCGCCGCCAGGTTTTATGGCTTGGTTTGATGTCCCTCTGCGCCGCACACAAGATACCTGCATCGCTTTTGGCCATTGGTCTACCTTGACGCCTATGCAACGCCAAGACGTGATCGAGCTTGATACAGGCTGTGTTTGGGGTCGGTGTTTGAGCGGACTCGAGTTGAACGCACACGGACCGGGGATTCACCAACGTCACCAGATTGACTGCGCAGCCTTTGCGTTGGCGCGTACCTGACAAGGCACGCACAGTCTTAAGAAGTGGTTTTGAAAAGAGCAGCAACTTTGCGCTTGGGTTTGATATTGGGAGAAATACTTCCCCGCACGGGAGCCATGTCCAGCTTGGACGAGGCGTCATTCACTTCAGCAGTTGCACCCGACTGGACACTGGCCTCATAGGGT
>Ga0209033_1001176_pt1 | contig 15175 bp, 11 predicted proteins | sample LauGreFa1BDMLBDN_2_FD_188218 | JGI IMG/M metagenome (GOLD analysis project Ga0209033, IMG submission 188218) | Freshwater lake microbial communities from Lake Michigan, USA - Fa13.BD.MLB.DN (SPAdes) (version 2) | ecosystem: Environmental > Aquatic > Freshwater > Lake | place: Lake Michigan, USA...
ATGTTTGATGATAGCTCCGAAGCTTATTAATTCCGAAGCCTACTAATATTTAATACATTTATTTTGACGCCCACAGTATATATCGTTGTTGGTCCTACCGCAGTGGGTAAAACAAAGTATGCAATCGAATTAGCGCAAAAATTAAATACAGAAATTATTTCTGCTGATGCTAGACAATGTTACCAAGAATTAAATATTGGGGTGGCTCGTCCAAGCAATGAAGAGCTAGCTCAAGTCAAACACCATTTTATTGCAAGTCATTCTATTAATGATACGGTGAATGCCGGTATATACGAGGCGTATGCATTAGCTAAAGCAACCGAGTTATTGGAAAAATTTGGATCTGTGGTCATGGTTGGTGGAACTGGCTTATACATTAAAGCATTTGTAGAAGGGATGGATTCAATACCAGCAATTGATCCAGTAGTACGCAATCAAATTCAACATGATTTTAAAAGCAAAGGTATTGCTTGGCTTCAAGGACAAATACAAGCAAAGGATCCTGGCTATTGGGCGCAGGCAGATCAAGGCGAACAACAAAACGCACAAAGATTATCCAGGGCTTTGGAAGTAGTGATTGGAACAGGTCAATCCATCCTTGATTTTCAACTGCAGGCAAAAAAAACACGTTCGTTTGATATACAAAAAATTGGACTTGAAATGCCTAGGGAACTATTGTATGACAGAATCAATCAAAGAGTTTTCCAGATGGTCAGCACGGGATTAGAGGAGGAAGTATACGCTTTACGCCCTCAATTTCATTTGAATGCATTACAAACGGTAGGTTATCAAGAGTGGCAGCCTTATTTTGAAGGGCATCAAACAAAGGAGGCAGTCATACAAGCCATTCAGCAGAACACCAGACATTATGCTAAAAGGCAGATGACCTGGTTTAAAAAAGACCCTGAAATTAGCTGGAATCAAGCCTAAAATTAGTGCCATTTTCATTCCAATTTTATTCAATGCGGTATTAACAAAATTATATAAACTCTTAAAGTTATTTAATCTGTAATTATTGCAATTAGGCTTATTTTTACCCTAATATATATTCCCAAAAATCAATTTTTATGCAAAAAAAATCAGTTCTATTTTTTCTTTGTATGTTGACTTTGTTCATCAATCAGGTGACAGGTCAAACCATACAATTTGAGAAATACACTTTGCCAAATGGCTTAAAAGTAATTTTACATGAAGATCATTCAGCGCCTGTTGTGGCTGTAACGACTTTATACCATGTAGGTTCTAAAAACGAAGACACTGCAAGAACTGGCTTCGCACATTTCTTTGAACATTTATTATTTGAAGGTTCAGAAAATATTAAAAGAGGTGAGTTTGACAAGTATATCACCAATGCTGGTGGTGCATTGAATGCAAACACTTCTCAGGATCGTACTTTTTATTATGAGTTATTACCTTCTAATCAAGTTGAATTAGGTTTATGGTTAGAGAGTGAGCGTATGATGCACGCTAAAATTGAACAAATTGGTGTGAATACACAAAGAGAAGTAGTAAAAGAAGAAAAACGTCAACGTGTAGACAACCGACCATATGGTTCTTTTTTAAACGAAGTATTAAAGCGTGCTTATAAAGTGCATCCTTACCAATGGTCACCAATCGGAAGTATGGAGCATTTGAACGCTGCTAAATTGGACGAGTTCATCAATTTTTATAAGACATTCTATGTACCTAATAATTGTGTATTGTCTATAGCGGGTGATTTTAATAAAGCCGAATTGAAAGCGAAAATTGAAGCTTATTTTGGTCCAATTAAAATGGGTACCAAACCAATCCCAAGACCAACCATTAAAGAACCAGCATTAGGCGGTGAGGTAAGAGATGTGATTTACGATAATATTCAATTGCCAGGGGTATTCCAAGCCTACCGTGCACCAAAGCAAGGTGGGGATGAGTATTATGCGTTCAATGTATTGTCAACCCTTTTATCTGGAGGTGAGTCTTCTAGAATGAATAAAACTTTAGTTGATAAAAAACAACAAGCAGTGGCTGCACAATCTGTTCCATTCTTTAATGAGGACGAAGGCTTATTCATTGCTTTATCTATTGCGAATATGGGTGTGAAGATTGAGGAATTAGAAAAAAGCATGGATAGTGTTGTGAATGAATTGAAGACAGGATTAGTAGGTGAGCGTGAATTCCAAAAAGTTAAAAATCAAATTACAACTTCTCTTGTTACTGGTAATGCTACAATGGCTGGTATAGCAGAAAGCTTAGCAAATAATGAAGTGTATTTTGGTGATGCCAATTTAATCAATACAGAATTAGAGAAATACAATAAAGTAACAAGACAAGATGTTTTGAATGTGGCTAAGAAGTATTTAAACAAAGACAATCGAATTGTATTGTATTATTTACCAAAAGAAAAACCTGCTACTAAATAATCGAGTCATTCAAAAAAGTTTACATTAAAATAATTTTATGAAAAAACAATTATACTTATTTCTATTTTTAGTTCCATTGGTTACAATGGCACAAAATATAGATCGTTCAAAAGCGCCTATGCCAGGCAAGGCGCCCCTTATTCAAATTGGTGACCCAGTTAAATTTACTTTAGCAAATGGGTTACAAGTATTTGTCGTTAAAAATACTAAACTACCACAAGTGAGTGCTACATTGGCATTAGACTATGATGGTTTTGCAGAAGGTGATAAAGCAGGTGTGGCTCAAATGGCAGGCCAGTTATTAAAAAGAGGGACTACCACAAAATCAAAAGCAGAATTAGACGAAGCCATTGAATTTTTGGGTGGAAGCATGTCTACTTCAAGTCAATCAGCATCGGTTAGTTCATTGAAAGGCAATTTCCCAAGTCTTTTAAGTTTATTATCAGAAGTGGTGTTGCAACCAGCTTTATCTTCAGAGGAATTGGAGAAAATTCGCAAGCAAACCTTATCAGGTATTGAATCAAGCAAAGACGATGCGGATGCAATTTCTGGCAATGTGGTTAAAAAATTAGTTTATGGTGCAACACATCCTTATGGTGAAATGATGACCACTAAGACAGTGAATCAAGTTTCTATTGCAGATGTAAAAACATTTCTAAGTACCTACTGGATACCAAATGCCGCTTATTTAATTTTTGTTGGGGACATAGATCCTGCTACTGCAAAAACATTAGCAGAAAAAAGTTTTGGTACTTGGAAAAAAGGTGTTTTCACAAAACAAAATTTTGCTAAACCTGTTCAGCCTAAACAAACTTATGTTGCGATTGTAGACAGACCATCTAGCGTACAGAGTGTAGTTGCTATTGCTGGTGCGGTAGATTTGTTGCCAAGCTCTCCGAATGTGATTGCAGGCTCAGTGATGAATAATATTTTAGGTGGTGGATTCTCTGGTCGTTTGTTTGCTAACCTCCGCGAAAAATACGCATTTACTTATGGCGCTTACTCTTCTTTAAGTCCGAGTCGTCAAATTGGTATTTTCCAAGCAGAAGCTTCTGTAAGAAACGAAAAAACAGATAGTTCTGTACAAGAATTATTACGCGAGATCAATACCATCAGAAATGAGCAAGTAGGAGAGACTGAACTAAGTAGAATGAAGAATTATTTATCTGGTGGTTTTGCAAGATCACTTGAAAATCCTGCTACCATTGCCAATTTCGCATTGAATATTGCGCGTAATAATTTGCCTGCAGACTATTATAAAAAATACTTGACCAATTTAGCAGCAGTAGATGCAGCAAAAGTGCAAAATGCAGCTCAATTATTTTTGAACACCAATCAAATGCATATTGTGATTGTTGGTAATGCAAAACAAATTGCTAAAGGCTTAGAGAAATATGGTCCAATTAAATATTTTGATATAGAGGGTAATGAAGTGGCTGCTCCAACAGAAGTAAAAGCAGATGCAAGTTTAACACCAACTGTATTGATGGAAAAAGCGATTGCAGCAATTGGTACTAAAGAAGCATTAAATAGTGTGAAAGATGTACAATTAAAAGGAACTGCTAATTTAATGGGACAGTCTTTAGAAATGAAACAAACCATTGTAATGCCAGGTAATTCAGTAACCACCATGTCAATGGGTGGCATGGCAATTATGAGACAGGCAGTTGTTGATGGTAAATACTCTATAGCTCAACAAGGACAAGAAGTGCCAATTACAGAAGATACAAAGGAAGATCTTGACCAGTCTGCTACACTTGTACCAGAACAATTATTCCTAACAAAAGGTTATGGCTTAAAGATTGTTGGTGCAGAAAAAGTAGACGGTAAGGATGCCATTGATGTTGAAGTGACTACGCCTTCTAAGAAAGTATCACACCGTTTTTATGATGCTAAGACTTTCTTATTATTAAAGACATCAAAATCAGAAGAAATACCAGGAAGAGGTACTGTTACACAACAGCAATTTTATAGCGGGTATCAAACTGTAAATGGAGTACAAGTTTCTTCAGAACAGTTAATAGATATGGGTCAAATGAAAATTAATATCAAGTACACAGATATTAAAGTCAACCAAGGATTAAAGTCAAGCGATTTAAAATAGGGTGTAATAGCTCGCACAAAAAAGCCATCCCTCGGGATGGCTTTTTTTATGTCGAAGAATTAATCTCAATTTAAATTAGAATCTGATTCCGTATCCAATATTGAATAATACAGTATTGCTATTTTGAACAGCAATAGGGCTTGGTTTATCAATTAATCGGTAAGGCACCACCGCATCTCTATTGGCTGCACTTGAGATTGTAAAGTCTAAGAAATATTTATTGGTTCTGTAACCAATACCACCAGATAAAATAAAACGAGATGGTGTTACTAATTTTGTTCCATTTTCGTCTGCAAATTCATTTTTGTAAGGACTACCATAATAAGCAGTACCTGCTCTAGCCATCCAGTTACCTGTTAATTTAATTTCAGATCCAAGTCTGATATTAATATTATTCTTGTAAGTAGCTTTCATGGTATTATTTAAGTCATCATAGTAGTCGGCACTTTCCTGGTCAAAATCATTGGCAGAAAAACGTGTTCCAGCATAATTCACCCACTCAATATCCGCACTAATAAACCCTAATGGTTGTGTAGGCTTGCCTGGGCTAGCAAAAAAGTAACTACCACTAAAAGTAGCCTTTGTTGGTGTGATGACTGTATACTCTCTTACACCAGGGAGGCCATTGTTCAATTGATTTGAACTAGCAGAAACTTTTCCAGCATATGACTCCGTATTCGTTGTCATGTCTGCAGATACTTTATCTCTAAAGCCAATCAATTGTGGAGTATGTAATGCAAATCCCACACGTAAAGAGGCTTCTGGTTTGTAGATGATACCAAATTTTGCACCAATACCCCAGCCTTTAGAACTAAATTCTTCATTGAAAACAAAACCACCAAATTGATTTGTTGTATTGTTTGTTGAAAGATCAGTTTCAGAAACTGTAAGTGAACGATTAAAATTCACAATAGGTAATACGATACTTGCACCTAAGTATAATTTGTCTTGTACATTACCGCCCCAACCAAATGCCAATTCATTAGAACTACCACTGGTATAGGAATCAAAAGTTTGATTCACACCACTAGAAATAGGAACTAAACTTTGATATCCATCTATTGCGCCATTTTTACCAGCGATGGTATCAATCAAAAAAGTTCTAAATGCCAATGAACTACCAAAAATATAATTGTTTTCGGCAGCACCCATTCCTGCATTGTCATAGTATAATTCTTCTAAGAATTTTTCTGAGTAACTACTAAAATTATTGACGCCTTTAAATCTTTGTCTGGTATTGAAGTCTGCTATTTGAGTGAAGCTAATTGAAAACGCAGTACTTGAATAGCCTCTGTTCTTTTTGCCATCCGCAAGGACAATGCCAAGATTACCCAGTGTAGTTGTGTTATCAGAAGTGCTTGTATTTGTACCTCTATACTTATAATCTGTTTGGGTATTTAAATATTTACTTGTGACAAGTAGTTCACCAGACTTATAAAATCCTAAACCTGCTGGATTGATATGCGCAGCAGACAAGTCACCTCCTAAAGATCCCATTGCGCCGCCTAATGCGTTGCTACGTGGTGTTCCATTGGGAGCAAACCAAGATAGTCTTAATCCATCTTCTGGACTTTGTGCTTTTAAGCTTGCACTTACGAATACTAGAATACCTATTACTATTTTTTTCATATTACTTTCTATTGAACTGGTTATAAACGCCAAATTAAAATTCGAATAAGACTTACTTACCTAAAGGATTAATTACCTCCTCTTGGTGGTCTTGAACTAGGAGCAGATCCGCTACTATTGAATCCGCCACTTCTTCCACCTGCATTGTTATTTACAGAAGGTGAAGTGTTGGAATTAGAGTTAGAGTTTGAGTTACTTGATTTATTTTGGTTATTACTACTAAAACCGCCATTGTTAAAATAACGCGCAGGTCGATCAAAACTATTTGCTTGATTCGTGTTGGTATTATTTGTTGTTACACGTCTTAATAAATTGCCAAATCGACTATTTAAAGTTGGATTGCCAGTGTAGCGCGTTGTGCCATTGGTCGAATTTGAAAAATTATTGGCGTTGTTGTAGTTTCTATTTGTTCTATATGCACCTAGCGCTGGAGCACTTGTTTGCATTGCCCTTGGTGTATAATTATTTCTTTGCATAGGGAAATCGCTTACACCTCCACCATAATAAATTGGTCTGTACGGGTTCCAGAAACCTGCGAAGTAAGGGTTCCAACCGCCCCAACCACCGAAGCCTCCGCCCCAGCCACCGAATCCGCCACCCCAACCCATTCCCATATTCATACTCATACTAAATCTTGGGTTGTTCCAATAACCAAAATCGTCGATGCTTGACCAACGGTTTCTGTTCGCCACTTTTAATCTTAAAAAGCGGTCGTCCTGGTAGTTTTGGTAATCTTGGTATTCGGCTTCTTCAGAAATTTCTGCATCGGCTGAATTATTTCTAGCGTTTGTTTTTGTATTTGTTTCGGCCTCTTTTGAAGGCGTAAAATATAGATCGTCTGTGGCTGCAGTTGTAGTTTGTTGCAAGCTTGTACAGCTGGTTAAGAAAAAACTACAAGCCATTAAAATACCGATGGCGTTGAACCCAATGAGGGATTGGTTGTGTTGCTTTTTCATGTTGTTCATTTTTTGGTTTTAATATGCCCCTGATTTAGCATACATTTGACATCCTAAAGGTAACAAAGTTTAAAACATAGAACGTTATTAGGAGCGGTTTTGTTACAATTTAAAATGTTAAGAATTTTTAGAAAATGGCAAAGGAACTAACGACAAGACAACAGGACTATTCGCAGTGGTATAACGACCTAGTTCTAAAAGGGTCACTTGCAGATTATAGTGCGGTAAGAGGCTGTATGGTGATCAAGCCATATGGTTATGCTTTATGGGAAAATATGCAAGCAACATTAGACAAAATGTTCAAGGATACAGGACATGAAAATGCCTATTTCCCTTTATTTGTTCCAAAGTCTTTATTTGAGGCAGAGGAAAAAAATGCAGAAGGTTTTGCAAAAGAGTGTGCGATTGTTACACATTATAGATTAAAAACTGATCCAAATAATAAAGGCAAGTTAATGGTGGATCCAGAGGCGAAGCTAGAAGAGGAATTGATTGTTCGCCCTACCAGTGAAGCGATTATTTGGAATACTTATAAAACCTGGATTCAATCTTATCGTGATTTACCAATTTTGGTGAACCAATGGGCCAATGTGGTAAGATGGGAAATGAGGACAAGATTATTTTTAAGAACGGCAGAATTTTTATGGCAGGAAGGGCATACAGCGCACGCTACCAAAGAGGAAGCGATTGAAGAAACTGTAAAAATGCTAGATGTCTATGCCGACTTTGCTGAAAACTGGATGGCCATGCCAGTGATTAAAGGGGTGAAAACGCCTAACGAAAGATTCGCAGGTGCAGAAGATACTTATTGCATTGAGGCTTTGATGCAAGATGGTAAAGCATTGCAAGCAGGTACTTCGCATTTCTTAGGACAAAATTTTGCAAAAGCATTTGACGTAAAATTTAGTGATAAGAACAATACTTTAGATTATGTATGGGCAACCTCTTGGGGTGTGAGCACGAGATTAATTGGTGGATTAGTGATGACACACAGTGACGATGAAGGGTTGGTTTTACCTCCACGTATTGCGCCTTTGCAAGTGGTGATTGTTCCAATTTTTAAAGGAGAAGAACAGAAAGCTTTATTGGATGAAAAAGTACATGCCATGGTGGCCTCTTTCAAGGCTGCTGGAATTCGTGTAAAATATGATGACTCTGATAATCAAAGACCAGGCTGGAAATTCGCCGAGTACGAATTAAAAGGTGTGCCTGTAAGAATTGCTGTTGGTCCTCGTGATTTGGAAAATAACCAAGTAGAAATTGCACGTCGTGATACCAAAGAAAAAACAACTGTATCGATGGATGGGATTACCGAAACAGTATCTCAACTTTTATTGGATATTCAATCTAATTTATTCAATCGTGCTAAAAAATATAGAGACGAACATATTACAAAAGCAGATAACTGGGATGAGTTTGTTACAACACTAGACACCAAGGCAGGATTTGTATCCGCACATTGGGATGGTACACCAGAAACCGAAGATAAAATTAAGGAGATGACCAAGGCAACTATTCGTTGTATTCCATTGAACAATGAACAAGAAGCTGGTACTTGTATCTTAACAGGAAAACCTTCTGTGCAAAGAGTTCTATTTGCACGTGCTTACTAGTATTTAAGTTACAAGTAACATGAAACAGAAGCCCATCCCTCCAGCACTCACTCCTTTTTTAGAAGGTAAGGTTTTGTTGATTGATAAGCCACTGAATTGGACTTCTTTTGACATGGTCAAAAAAGTGAGGTGGTTAACAAAAATCATGAAAGTAGGACATGCGGGCACACTCGATCCACTAGCTACTGGGTTATTGATTATTTGTACAGGTAAGTTTACAAAACAGATCAACGAATTCATGGGGATGCAAAAAGAATACACAGGAAGTTTAGTACTTGGAGCAACAACTGCATCCTATGATTTAGAACAAGAGCCTGAAAATTTTAAATCGATAGAAGCAATTACGGAATTAAAAATTCAAGAAGCGACAAAACAATTCATAGGGACAATTCTGCAAATGCCTCCTCAACATTCTGCGATAAAAAAAGATGGAAAGCGATTGTATGAGTCTGCACGTCAAGGGATCGAAGTAAAAGTGGATCCAAGACAAATCACCATTGAGCAATTTGAGATTACAAAAATTGATTTACCTAATATTGAATTCAGAGTACTATGTTCAACTGGCACTTATATAAGAAGCTTGGTGCATGATTTTGGACAAGCACTAGGTGTAGGTGCCTATATGAGTGGATTAAGACGCACAAAAATTGGAACATTCCAAGTAGAAGATGCCATGCAGTGGGAGGCGCTAGAAAAAGAAATCAATGCTTTGTTAGAAGGGTAATCCAATTCCAAATTGCCATGCATAGTTATTTACTCTAAGACCATTCGTCTTTAATTCTGCCCATTTCAGATTGCTCAGGTTTAACCAACCGTTATTATAGGATCGAGTAGGGTCTTTCATCTTTAAGGCAAAGTCGATTCTGATAATAAAATAATCAAAGTCCATTCGCAATCCAGTTCCAACTGCGATTGCAAGATCTTTATATAATCGATCTACTTTAAATCCTGCTTTAAGGTCGTTTCCTAAATCTCTTGTGTTCCAAATATTACCTATGTCTGTAAAAAGGGCAGACCCAATTTTGTAGGAACCAATTTGTAATAAAGTAAAGCGGTATTCAAAATTGGCCTCTAATTGAAGGTCACCAAAGCGATCAAAATTTTGATTTGATGCGCTGGTATCATAAAATGTAGAACTACCTAAACCAAGCTGTCTTAATCCCCAAGCACGCATACTATATGGGCCACCAGCTGTAAATTGTTTGAAGAAGGGCAATTGTCCACTCAACCTTGCATTGTCACTATAGTTATTTCCCCAGCCACCCATTAATCTCCAAGCAATCTCAGAATGATCATACTTGTAGGTAGATCTATATTCTGCTTCTAATTTCAAGTAACGATAAAAATTATTATATAATTTTTCTGAAATGCCAAATATTCCTCCTGCATCTTCAATGCCTAGTCTTAAATATTGTTGTTGGCGAGGATGTTTTAATGAAGTCCCAATATTGGTATAACTCAAGGTTTGACTCGCTATATTACCCTCGTTAAATGAAGACCTCAAAAAAGGATTTCTAATCAGCAAGCTATCTAGTTTAGAAAACTTATTTAATCGGTATAGTTCAATATTCAATGGGGTATAGCTGATTACTTGTTGCTTGCCATTTTTATTTTTTTTCCACTCATAACCCCAGTTGGTGGTGAATGATTTTAGTTGATAGAAGTCCAAACGATCCATATATGAACCGTTTAAAGAGAAGTTTGTTTTCACATTTTGATTTGCCTTTGCTTCTTTTTTTACAAATGGAATAATTAAATAAGGGAAGCTATAAGTTTGACCAACATTCATCAATAAGGTTTGTGCGAGATTGCCTCCGTTGTTTAAATTCAATTCCACACCTAGTCTTAAACTTGTGATACCAGGAATTGCTTTTCGTTGAACGTTCTTGTCTTTGTATGTAAGGTTCGTAGATAGACCCAATAAATTACCTGATCCTAATTGGGCTGTATTCCTGCTTCCTTCAACATCAAAGTTGACACTTCTCCTACTATAAGGCACTAAAAAATAATGCAGGTAAACACTATCATTTAAAAGCGTTGTTCTTCCATCTACTTGTTGCCATGCACCAAGACTACTCACATTATTGAGCGTTTGGTAATAACTTGTTTCATTAAAAAGACTTCCTTTTTGAATGAAGGCCTGTTGTTTAAATATAGAACTTTTGAATTTTGGTAAGGTATAAAGATGTACTAAATTAGAAAGCGTATCTCTTTTCAATGGTGCATTGGTAAGAATACTGTCTGGGTTAGATAGTACCGCAACATCGCTATAAAATAATTGTTGACCAACCGTATATTGTTTTGTAGTTTCTTTTGATAGATTTCTTAATTGAATACTAATTTTCCAACTTGGATTTTGATTATTTTTTGCATTTGCTTCTGCGATCTGTGTAATTTGACTGAGTGGATCAAGTTGCAATACCATCAATGATGCGTCGATGGTATCTACTTCTGCAAATATTTTTTCTTTTGTAAAATTGTAAAATCCATTTGCTCTAAATAACCCAACCAATCTATCTAATTCGTTATTAATGCCTTCGTCAGAAAATGCTTGTCCTTTTTTTAAGTAACTAGCTTCTTTATTTTTTAAAGCAATGGATTGTAAAATTGGGTCTGATAACTGAAATGTAACGGTATCAATGATTGTTTTTTTATTCAGCGCTACTTGCATTGTCACCGTTGTCCTCCACTCATTTTTGATGGTATCGGTGGTGATGATAGGGGTCAATACAGGGTGGTAGTATCCTTCAGAAGCTAAAAAATTGGACATGTACTGCATGGTCCTAGTCATCCTTTCGGGCTGGTAGCTCTTTGGATTTATGATGGTATTAAAAATACCATATTGTCTTATGGTTCGCACTTTAACACTGTCATCCCAATAATTATCCAGTGCAATAGATAGTGCCTTGGCTTGCTGCTTTGAAGCAGCGTCTTTAACAATGATTTTATTTTTGTAAATAAACTCGGATTCCTTGGGGTAATTGTGCACAATCGCCATTTTTAAATCTGCGCAGCTATTTAATAAAAATAAAAGGCTGAATAGACTCAAACTTGAGGAGAATCGAATAATTTTAACTTTCCCAAAAGGCATGCGCATGATCAATAAGAATGAGCTCAAATATATCCAATCTTTCGCCCATAAAAAACATTGGGCAGAAGAATCTGTTTTTATCATCGAAGGACCAAAGATGATGGAAGAGCTGATGGCTTCGGAATGGGTGATTCGACAAGCTTATGCCACCAAGGAGTGGATCGAAACCCAGCCCTTTAAGCCGCATTATGTGACCGAGGTAGCCGATTTTGAATTAGATAAATTAACTCAATTACAAAAAGCCAATCTGGTCATCGCATTGGTTGAGAAAAAACAAATAAAAGGCCCCATACAATTAAAGGGTAAGATGACCTTATGCTTAGATGGCATTCAAGACCCAGGAAATTTAGGCACTATTATAAGAACCGCTGATTGGTTTGGTTTGAATCAAATTGTAGTGAGTGCTGACACAGCAAGTTGCTATAATCCTAAAGTGGTGCAAAGCACGATGGGGAGTATTTTAAGAGTGGATGTAATTGTTGCAGATTTACCTGATTTAATACAATCTTCCAAATTGCCTATTTATGGTGCAGTGCTTGAAGGAAAGTCAATACAATCAACAGCCTTGCCTAAAGAAGGTATTTTGGTGATAGGTAATGAATCAAAAGGGATTCGACCACCCATTTTATCTTTGATCACAGATCCAATTACGATTCCAAAATATGGAAATGCAGAATCCCTAAACGCTGCTGTAGCAACCGGGATAATCTTAGCTAACTGGCAACATTAATCGAATCTTATTGCTTTAGCAGGACTGATTTTTTTGATCCAAATGGTAGGTAAAAGAAAAGATAAGTAACAGACGATTGCTGTTCCAAAAATAACCCCAACTACTTGCAGTGGTTGAATCTGGATAGGAAGTACATCAATTAAATAAGCAGACTCGTCTAAATGTATCCACTGAAATTTTAGCTGTAAAATTGAAAGGCCAAGGCCAATGAATACGCCTAGTCCGATCCCTACAAATGCAATAAAACTCGCTTGGTATAAAAATACTTTTTGGATCATGGCATGGGTTGCGCCCATTGCATTCAAACTGCCAATCATTGGAACACGCTCCAATAATAAAATCAGTAAACAAGTGATGAGGTTTACAACAGCTATAAATAGCATGATGATAATGGTAATATCCCTATTGATACTTTGAACTTGAATCCAATCAAAAAGTTGAGGATAGATGTCGGCGCTTGCACTGGCAACCCAATTTTCTGGAAGTATGGATTGGATGTCTATTTGCGTCTGAGCTATTGTACTTAAGTCATTCACATTTACTTGATAGCCTGTAATTGCATTAGGAGCTTGAATTAATTGTTGTAATAATTGAATATCCACAAATACATTTTTAAGATCGTATGCTTCGATACCAGAATGAAACAAACCTACAACCCTTAGTCTTCTTTCTTGTACTTGATTGTTTTGGAAAAAATAAAGCCTTACTTGATCTCCAATGGCAATATTTAATTTAGAAGCCATATTTTTTGAGAGCACAATTTCTTTACTAGGATTTTGGCCATCGCTTTGAATGATCCTGCCTTGGATTAAGCTCGGGATACTAGAAAAATCAGCAATACCTTTTGCGTTTAGTCCTTCAATCTCGATATCCTTTGCAAGTACCATGGTTTGGTTCAAAAACGCCGAAGAGGATTGAATATTCGAAATGGACTTTATTTGTTTTGCAATTTGATCGTCACCATTGAGGTTAGCCCCATTGACCGAACTAATTTGAATATGCCCCCAAAATGAGAATAATTTGTTTCGTACTGTTGACTGAAAGCCATTGACAATAGAAAAAGTGAGTAAAATTGCCGCCACACTAATAGCAGTTGCCGCGATAGATAGTCGTACTATAAATCGGGTGTAGTTTTTTTGTTTGTAAAAACTTATTCTTTTAGCTATTTCAAAAGCGGTGTTCAACTGTTAATTTTAATCAAATCTAGTTTTTTTATCTTTATAATTAGCGTATTCAACTTAGTTTCGTAGTAGTAAACAATAGGTATGAAAAACTGGATGATTCTAATTTGTTTGTATTTTTTGACTTCGCCATTATTTGCCCAGGTGGATAGAATAATGGATGCCAATATTCAAACCGTCTTGGTTTTTCCTAAAGGGAAGCCATTGGCATTACCGATCATTGGACTTAATACTCAGGACGAATTATTGATTCAGTTTGATGACCTCTCTGCTAACTACAAGCAATATTATTTTACGATTGAACTTATGGATATCAATTGGCATCCTGTTGCACTCAATCCCTTTGATTATACAAGAGGACTCACACAAAATAATATCAGGGAGTATACTATTTCATCTATCGCACAACAAGCCTACTTTCACTATAGTTTTACATTTCCAACCACATCCTGCAGGCCCACTAAGTCAGGTAATTATTTGATGAAAGTGTTTAGACAAGGAAGGCCCAATGAGCTTGTATTTACCAAACGTTTTTTTGTGGTAGAACAGGAAGTGCCGATCACCGCTAGTATCCAAGAACCTTTTGATGAAACTATTTCTAAATCACATCAAAAAATACAAGCTCAATTAGATATAAAAAAAATCCAACTGCTTCAGCCAGAACTACTTCATGTTGCGGTCATACAAAATACTAGGTATAATGATCTGTTGATTTCAAACGCACCAAGTTTTATAAGAGGGAATCAAATGGAATACAATGCAGACAGGGATTTTGTTTTTCCTGCAGGTAAGGAGTCTAGGTGGTTAGATTTGCAAAATCTAAGGTTCAAAACAGACCGAATTGCTGCCATACAACAACTAGGCTATGGCTCTAGGATTATTTTAAAGCCAGACCAGTCGAGAGCAACCCTGCCTTATTTTACATTTAGAGACTTGAATGGTCAATACACGATTAGTAATACAGAATTAATTCGTTCAGAGGATCAGAATGATTATGCCCAAGTATTGTTTAGCTATCTTCCAAAAAATGGGGTAGCATATGAAGGGAAATCAATGTATCTAGCGGGAGCCTTAACAGGCAATATTTTAGATACCAATGCACTTATGAGGTGGAATAGCTCGAGTAAACAATATGAAAAATGGTTGAATTTAAAACAGGGTTATTATAGTTACAATTATATTCTTAGAGCCGACCAATCTCCTAATCCATTGCATGATTTTATGTGGACAGAGGGGGATCATTGGGAGACCGAAAATAGCTATACAATTTTTGTTTATTTCAGGGCTCCAGGCAGTAGATATGACCAAATTATTGGGTATTCCAGCTTGAATTCGACTCAAAATTGGTAGGAAAACCAATCTGTTTTTACTACCTTCGCACCGGCAGGTCTTACACGACCAGCTCCTGCTGAACCTCCCCAGGGTAGGAATACAGCAAGGATAGGCGGTTGAGCGGTGCGATGTGAGTAGCC